>JAEEGJ010001984.1_pt1 | contig 190762 bp, 176 predicted proteins | sample 8958761 | NCBI WGS metagenome assembly JAEEGJ01 (sample SAMN16246546, study PRJNA631951) | gut metagenome | biome: gut microbiome; feature: rumen; material: RS-attached | host: Bos | place: Iran: Karaj | collected 2018-10 | reverse complement strand
TAAGATTGGTAGTGTGGTGCCTACGGCACTAATATCTATGTTTGCGGTGGTGCGATAGGGTGTCGCTGTGGGTGGAATCGGTGGAATCACCGGAATCACTGACTCGGGTGGGCCGCGCTGCGCGCTAAAGATTGTTGGCCTTCGGGCTAAGATTGGTAGTGTGGTGCCTACGGCACTAATATTTATTTTTGCGCTGGCGCGCTAAGATGTCGCTGTGCATGGAATCGGTGGAATCACTGGAATCACTGACTCGGTTGGGCCGCGCTGCGCGCTAAAGATTGTTGCCCTTCGGGCTAAGATTGGTAGTGTGGTGCCTACGGCACTAATATTTATTTTTGCGCTGGCGCGCTAAGATATCGCTGTGTATGGAATCGGTTGAATCAGTTTGCCTTGGTGCTGGAGGGGCGCTGCGCTTAAAATTTATTGAAAATTTTATGGAAAATTGCATTGATGCTGGTTTTTAGACAGTCCAGAAATTAAAAACTCCTCGCTTGCTAGGCTTTGCGACACCAATAGGTGCAACTTTGCGAGAGAACATGGAATCGGTGGAATCAGTCAACTTTTTCAGGAAAAGGAGCGATTAGGAATAACTAGGGGGTGGCAAAATGTCAAAGAACTCTTGCAATGATAGCGTGCAAGACAAAGATATTGTACTAACAATAATGGGAACAACATTAAAAAAAGGTGCAGATGCTAGTTGTCAGATGCCAGATGTCGGTTCCAAGATGTCGTTGATAACAAAAAAGTATAGGATGAAAAAATTGTATTTGTTCTTCATTGTTTGAGAAAAACTCGTAAATTTGCAGTAAATATTAATCTATTATTATTTAGTTTAGTGGGAAAGAAGAAAAATTTGCCTCTGCTTGAGGATTTTGAGATAACAGGCGTAGCTGCCGAAGGTAAGAGCCTGGGACGATGGAACGACATGGTAGTGTTCATCCCCTATGGTGCTCCAGGCGATGTAGCACGAGTTAAGATCACTCGCAAGAAGCATAGCTTTGCTGAGGGAGTGATTGATGAACTTGTGAAACCTAGTGAGCTGCGTATTGAGCCTATGTGCCAGCACTTTGGGGTGTGCGGTGGTTGCAAATGGCAGCACCTGCCTTATGAGTACCAACTGCAGTGCAAGCAGCAGCAGGTGGTCGATACCCTCGAGCGAATAGCAAAGGTTCCCATACCTGCCATCTCTCCAATTCTTAGTTCAAAGAAAACTACCTTCTACCGCAATAAACTAGAATTTACATTCAGCAATAAGTGCTGGTTAACTACCGAACAGATGCAGAGCGGCGAGGAGTTTCCCAATCGCAACGCTGTTGGTTTCCACATCCCTGGAGGTTTTGACAAAGTTCTCAATATTGAGAAATGCTGGCTTCAAGACGACATCAGCAACCAGATTCGCCTCTTCCTTCGTGACTATACTCAAGAGCGTGGCTACACGTTCTATGACATTCGCAACAACGTGGGCTTCATGCGCATGATGATGGTGCGCACTGCAAGCACAGGTGAGATAATGCTTGTAGTAGTGTTCAGTGAGGACAACAAGGATGCCATCGATGACGTGATGGGAGCCTTGAAAGACCGTTTCCCACAGATTACCTCTCTCATGTATGTGGTAAACCTAAAAGTCAATGACTCGCTTGGCGACCAGGAGTTTGTGCTCTATAGTGGTCGTGACTACATTGAGGAAGAGATGGAAGGCTTGAAGTTCCGTGTGGGGCCGAAATCGTTCTATCAGACCAACAGCGAGCAAGCCTACGAACTATATAAAGTGGCACGCAACTTTGCCGGCTTGACTGGCAATGAACTCGTCTATGACCTATACACCGGCACTGGTACAATAGCCAACTTCGTGTCACGCCAGGCACGCGAAGTCATTGGCATCGAATATGTACCTGAAGCCATTGAGGATGCCAAGCTCAACTCACGCGTTAATGGTATAAAAAATACCAAGTTCTTTGCCGGCGACATGAAAGACGTGCTAACTGGCGAGTTTGTAGCACATCATGGAATCCCTGACGTGATGATTGTAGACCCACCACGTGCCGGCATGCACGAAGACGTGGTAAAAGTGATTCTTGATGCCGAGCCCAAGCGCATAGTGTATGTGAGCTGCAACCCAGCAACGCAAGCCCGCGATATTGCGATGCTCGATGTTAAATATCGTGTTGATGCTATCCAGCCAGTAGATATGTTCCCTCACACCCACCATGTTGAGAATGTGGTGTTGCTAAGTAGGAAGTAAGAGGTTGTAAGTAACAAGTAACAAGTAACAAGTAACAAGTAAGAAGTAAGAAGTGTGAAGTTTTTTATAAAGTAATAAGTGAGAGGGATTAAGGGATATATTTTGCTACTGCTATTGGTGGTTGTTGCGATGGTTGTTCATGGACAACCACTTGATGGATACACCCACATAAAAGGGGTTGTACTAGATTCGGAAACGGGGGAAGGGATTCCCTATGCCCAGATTTACCTGCTTGGTTCTCAAACTGGCGCACTCACTAATGAGCAAGGTGGCTTCACCATTGTTACAGGAGTTGAGTTCAGCAAGGTAAAGGTTATGGTTGTAGGCTATCAAACACAAGAACTGGATGTACCCATGGGCAAACAAACTGAGCTAGTAATCAAGATGGTGCCTACTTCCGTCATGCTCAATGAGATACTTGTACGCAAGACTGAGAAATATGTCAAGAAGGGAAACCCAGCTGTAGCTTTTGTTGAGAAACTACGCGCTCGACGTAACATGTATAATCCCAAGGACCATCAATACTACAACTACCACAAGTATGAGAAAGTATCGTTTGGTCTCAACAACTTCAACCCTGCCAGCAACAAGAACCTCATTGCTCAAAACTTCAAGTTCTTAAAGGAATATGTCGACACGAGCGACATCACTGGCAAGATGGTGCTTCCGTTGTCGATTCAAGAAAAAGTTAGTGAAGAACATTACCGCAAGTCGCCATCAGCACACCGTGAGGTAGTGATGGCAACCAACCATGCTGGAATAGATGATCAGCACGACACCGAGAGCCTCAAGAAATTCATTGACGACGTGTTCCGCGAAATGGACATCTACAGTAACGACATCACATTCATGCAAAACCGCTTTGTGAGTCCATTGTCGAGCATAGGCACTGACTTTTATAAGTACTACCTCGACACTGTGATGGTCGACGGGCAACAGTGTTATGAACTCACGTTCACACCTTTTACCACCGAGACCTTCGGCTTTTTGGGAAGACTATATGTACCTGCCAATGATACCACCATGTTCATCTCTAAAATAAGAATGAACGTACCTCACAAGATTAACCTAAATTATGTGAACCAGGTGTATCTTGAGCAGGACTACATAAAAGCTTCCGACGGATCACGCCTTAAAGTGCGCGATGACTTGATGGTAGAGTTCAAAATCGCCCCCAAGACGCCCGAGATATATGCACGTCGCCAGACCTTCTATGACGGTCACAACTTCAAGCAGCCCAAGGACATGTCAATCTTTAACCAAAGTGCTGAGGTGATAATGAAGAAGAATCTTGAGCAAGACGAGAACTACTGGGCAGCCCACCGGCCAGTAGTTGCCGTAAAAAATGAACACACCGTCAAGGACATGCTCACGCGGTTGAGACAATCTAAGCTCTTCTACTGGTGCGAGAAGGTAGTCACAACATTAGTTAATGGCTACATAGCCACCTCAAGTAATGCGCGAAACAGCAAATTTGACATTGGTCCCATGAATACCACCATAAGCGGCAATAGCCTTGAAGGATTGAGACTTAGAGTGGGTGGCATGACCACTGCCAAGCTAAATCCACGCTGGTTTAGCAAATTCTATGTTGCTTATGGCATACGTGATGAGCGATTCAAGTATATGGGTCAGCTGGAATACTCATTTGTTGATAAGAAATATCACCCTAACGAATTTCCTGTCAACTCGTTGCGCCTTATGCACCGCTATGATGTCGACAAGCTGGGTCAGCACTATCTCTACACTAATCCCGACAACGTGTTCCTTGCACTAAAGCGGCAGAAAGACGACAAAATGATATATCTGCGCGAGACTGTGCTGGAGTATAAACTCGAGACCCAGTCAGGGTTCTCGCTAACGGCATCGGTTCAACATCAGCGCCACGAGGCATCGAGGTTCATACCATTCATCGATGGCAACGGCAACGAGTTTGGGCATTACAACACAGCAGGCTTCAACGTCACACTGCGCTATGCACCAGGCGAAAAGTTCTACCAAACGCGCTCGTTCAGAATTCCCATCAATCAGGACGCACCCGTGTTCACCCTCTCGCACACCTTCATGCCGCGAGGGTTCTTAGGTAGTGACTATACCATCAACAAAACCGAGGCTGGAATCCAAAAACGTTTCTGGTTCTCAGCATTTGGCTACACCGACATCATCCTTAAGGCAGGAAAAATATGGAGCACTGTGCCTTATCCAGAACTGCTGCTGCCAAACACAAACTTGTCATACACTATTCAGCCCGAATCGTTTGCGTTGATGAACGCGATGGAGTTTATCAATGACCAATACTTGTCGTGGGACGTGACTTACTGGATTAACGGTGCAATATTAAATCGCATCCCTCTTATCAAAAAGCTGAAGATGCGCGAGGTGGTGTCGTTCAGGGGCTTGTGGGGCTCACTCAGTGACAAGAACGACCCAATGCTCCACCCTGAATTATATCTGTTCCCGGCTATCGCCGACTGCCACAAGATGGACAAGAATCCATATATGGAAATTGGTGTGGGGCTTGACAACATACTCACATTCTTGCGTGTGGACTACGTGTGGCGATTGAGTTATCGTGAAAACCCAGGCATTAATCGCAGTGGCGTGCGCATACAGCTACATTTCACTTTTTAATTATTATGTAAAAAACTATGGCAAAAACAAACAGAAAAAAGTGGAAGCGAATTGTGTTGTGGCTTGCCCTTGCCTGCGTAGTGGTGGCAATAGTGTGTGACACGATAGTGAGACATAACACTAACGGACGTGCCTATGACGACATCAACAGCTTGCCACACAATAAAGTGGGACTACTGCTTGGCACATCTCCGCTCGACAGACAAGGGAACACAAACTATTATTTCATTTATAGAATAGATGCTGCCGAGGAACTGATTAAATCGGGCAAGATTGACTATATTCTCGTGAGTGGCGACAACAGCTCGGTAGGTTATGACGAACCGACATGGATGCGGGATTCACTGGTGGGTCGTGGAGTTCCCGAAGATCGCATAGTGCTTGATTATGCTGGTTTGCGTACTCTTGACTCGGTGGTAAGAGCAAAGGAGGTGTTTGGTCAAGACAGCATCACTATAATTTCACAGCTTTTCCACAACGAGCGTGCACTATATCTTGCCGACCACAACGGCATAAACGCTATTGCCTATAACGCAAAGGATGTAACAGTGTGGCAGAAATGGCTCAAAATACATAGCCGAGAGTACTTAGCCAGAGTGAAAATGATGATTGACCTTGCCATCAAGAAGCAACCTCATTTCCTAGGAGAGAAGGTTGAAATTAAGTAATCATGGGATAGAGGCTCCAGCTTAGGCCTCACAAGAAGGATTGTTGAAAAAAAAGTGAATTATTATTTGCGTATTTTAGCGAATAGTAGTAAATTTGTTACGATTACAAGAAAAAGGTTCGTTTTCCTAATTTAAATCGAAAAACCATTAACCATTACATATTTATGAGCTATTTAAAATTTGATAAAAACTTGATTATAAATCTTGAGCAGTCCTTGACAAAAGAGATTCTCAGGACCAATCAATCAGGGGCTTATCATTGTACTACCCTTGTTGGGTGCAACACCCGCAAGCAACATGGCTTGCTGGTGATCCCAATCCCAGAGATAGACGACAATTTCCATGTGATGCTCTCATCGATTGACGAGACAGTTATTCAACATGGTGCGCCATTTAATCTTGGCTTGCACAAATACAAAGGCAATGTTTTTAGTCCCAACGGTCACAAATACATTCGTGAGTATGACTGCGAGCGAGTACCCAGCCACTTGTTCCGTGTGGGCGGTGTAATATTAAAACGCGAAAAGATATTCATCACCAATGAGAACCGCATTCTCATCAGGTACACCTTAGTGGACGCTCATTCTAAAACAACGTTGCAGTTCCGTCCGTTCTTGGCATTCCGCAACGCCAACGACCTGTGTGTTGAGAACTCGGTTGCCAGCAGAGATTATTATGAAGTTCACAACGGAATAGCGACTTGTATGTATGAGGGCTACCCCACTCTCTTCATGCAATTCAACCACAAGCCCAAATTCGTGTATGATCCTCACTGGTACAAAGGCATAGAATATATTAAGGACATGGAACGCGGCATTCCTTACACCGAGGACCTGTATGTTCCAGGTTATTTTGAAATAGAAATCAAGAAAGGTGAGCCTCTTATCTTCTCGGCAGGTATCGACGAGGTTAACACCCGAAACCTGAGCCGCATGCATGAAGACGAGGTAAATTCTCGCACTCCACGCACAAGCTTCTACAACTGCCTAAAGAATAGTGCTAAGCAATTCTACTTGACCAATGCTGACGGCAACTACATGCTTGCCGGATATCCTTGGTTCAAGATTCGCGCACGCGATGAATTCCTGGCACTACCCGGCTGCACAATATCCAACCACCATCGTCCCGACTTTGAGAAGATAATGGATACCGCCAAGGAAGCGATGCTACGATTTATCGAAGATGGCACTCTCGACAAGCACCTCAAGGGCATAGACCTTCCCGACGTGCCGTTGTGGGCTATGTGGTCACTTCAAGAATATGCCAAGGATGCCGGCATGGACGAGACCCGCAAACGCTATGGCGACCTTGTGAAAGCGATGCTGAAGCACATTATTGACAGCAAGCATCCCAACCTTCACTTGGAACCTAATAGCCTAGTTAGCACCGATGGAACCAAGAAACCCATGTCGTGGATGGATTCTACCCACCCCGACGGCTCACCTATGGTGCCTCGCACGGGCTATCTAGTGGAATTCAATGCCTTGTGGTATAATTCACTAATGTTTGCCCAGGACATGTTTGCCGAAGTCAAAGAAGAGAAAGCGTTTGTGGCATCGTTGAAAAAACTCAGCGACAAGGCAAAGCCAGCGTTCGTTGAAATGTTCATGAACGACTACGGATATTTGTTTGACTACGTTGACGGCAAATATGCCGACCCAAGCGTTCGCCCCAATATGATTATAGCTGCAGGCATAGATTACTCGCCACTTGACCGCCGTCAGCGCAAGAGCGTTATTGATGTGGTAACACGTGAGTTGCTCACACCAAAAGGCCTGCGCACCCTGAGTCCTAAGAGCTGGGGCTATAAACCATGGTATCTCGGCAATCCCGAGGAGCGAGAAGTAGCCTACTATGCTGGCTCGGCCCGTCCTTGGCTAATGGGCTTCTATACCGATGCCTATATTAAAGTGTTTGGACTTAATGGCGCATCGTTTATTGAGCGCATGATGATAGGCTTTGAGGACGAGATGTCGCAAGGTGGCATTGGCACACTGTCGGAGCTCTATGATGGTAACCCGCCTTTCATTGGTCGTGGTGCCGTGAGCTATGCGCCCAACGTGGGCGGTGTGCTCCGCGTGTTGAGGCTTTTCAAGAACATAGGATTTATAAATGCTTAAAAAACTACGATATATACTATGAAGGCTCTAATGTTTGGCTGGGAATTTCCTCCTCACATTTTGGGAGGATTGGGAACAGCAAGTTTTGGTCTCACCAAGGGCATGGCACAGTGTGGCGATATGGACATCACTTTTGTCATTCCCAAACCTTGGGGCGATGAGCCCAAGGAATTTGCCCGTATCATAGGCGCCAACAGCACACCTGTTGCATGGCGTGATGTGAACTGGGATTATGTAGAAGGCCGAATTGGCAAGGTAATGGACCCACAGACCTATTTTGACCTTCGCGACCACATCTATAGTGATTTCAACTACATGAACACCAACGACCTGGGATGCATAGAGTTCTCAGGACGTTATCCCGACAACCTGCTCGAGGAGATTAACAACTACTCGATTGTTGCTGGAGTGATAGCTCGCACGGTGGACTGCGACGTGATACACTCCCACGACTGGCTAACCTATCCAGCTGGCATCCATGCCAAGCAAGTGACTGGCAAGCCACTTGTGATTCATGTTCATGCAACCGACTTCGACCGTAGCCGTGGCAAGGTTAACCCAACAGTGTTTGGCATCGAGAAAGACGGAATGAACAATGCCGACCACATCATCACGGTTAGTAATCTCACCCGCAAGACTGTTATAGAGAAGTATGGCATCAGCCCCGACAAGGTGACTACCGTCCACAATGCAGTGGAGCCACTTAGTCAAGAGCTTCTCGACCTGGAGGTACCACCCAAACACGAGAAAGTGGTGACCTTCCTTGGCCGCATCACGATGCAAAAAGGACCTGAATACTTCGTTGATGCTGCATGGCAAGTGCTTCAAAAGGTTAGAAATGTGCAGTTTGTGATGGCAGGAAGCGGCGACATGATGGAGAAGATGATTCGCTTGGCCGCACGCCGACACATTGCTGGTCGTTTCCACTTCACCGGTTTCTTGAAAGGCAAGCAAGTGTATGAAATGCTCAAAGCAAGCGATGTATACATAATGCCATCGGTTAGTGAGCCATTTGGCATCTCTCCACTGGAGGCGATGCAGATGGGCGTTCCGTCGATTATCTCAAAGCAGAGTGGATGTGCCGAAATCCTTAACAATGTGATAAAGGTTGACTACTGGGACACCAATGCTATAGCCGACGCGATTTATTCTATCATCAAGTATCCCGGTATGTACAAGCAGTTGCGTGAGCAGGGACTTGAAGAGGTGAACCAAATCACCTGGGATAAAGCCGGTGCCAAGGTAATCGACATTTACAAGCGATTAATAAATAGATAATTAACAACCACAATAATACATCAATAATCATGAAATCAATCTGTTTCTATTTCCAGATACATCAGCCGTTCCGCCTGAAGACCTACCGCTTTTTTGATATTGGTAACGACCATTACTACTATGATGACTTTGCCAATGATGACATCATTACCCGCATAGCTCAACGCTCCTATATGCCAGCCAACCAAATGCTCCTGGACATGATTAAGGAGAACGGGAAAAAATTCAAGGTAGCATTCTCAATTAGTGGAACAGCACTCGAGCAGCTCGAACAATATGTTCCCGAGTTTATCGACTCGATGAAAGAACTTGCCGATACTGGCTGCGTAGAATTCCTGAGCGAGACCTATGCTCACTCGCTGTCGTCACTTGTAGACCCTGAGGAGTTTATCGCACAGGTCAAAGCTCACGACGAGAAGATTTACCAACTCTTTGGCCAAAAGCCAAAAGTGTTCAGAAACACCGAGCTTATATATGACGACGATATCGCTGCGATGGTTGCATCGATGGGCTTCAAGGGGGCCATTACCGATGGAGCCAAGCACATCCTTGGATGGAAGTCGCCCAACTATCTGTATAAATCGGCAGCTGCACCAAAACTGAGACTACTCCTCAAGAACTCGAAACTGAGTGATGACATTTCGTTCCGCTTCAGCAATCCCGAATGGGACGCCTATCCATTGAAGGCCGACAAATATATCGACTGGATTGCCAGCCTTCCCGAAGAGGAAATGCTTGTGAACCTGTTTATGAACTATGAGACCTTTGGCGAGCTTCAGCCACGCGAGAGCGGCATCTTTGAGTTCATGAAGGCCCTTCCCCGTTTTGCTGCACAACACGACATTGAGTTCATGACTCCTAGCGAGGTTGTGTCAAAGATGAAACCTGTGGCTGAGTTGTCGGTTATGCACCCTATCTCTTGGGCCGACGAAGCACGCGACACCAGCGCATGGATGGGCAATATTCTCCAGGATGAGGCTGTAAACAAACTCTACTGCTTGAGCGAACGCATTCGCCTTGTTCAAGACAAGCGCATACGTCAAGACTGGAACTACCTGCAAGCAAGCGACCACTTCTACTACATGAGCACAAAGCACAGTAGCGATGGCTCGGTTCACTCGCACTACAGCCCCTATGACTCACCCTACTCGGCATTTACCAACTATATGAACGTGCTGAGTGACTTCTTGATCAGGGTGCGCGAGCAATTCCCCGAGGAGATTGAGAACGAGGAACTAAACGCGTTGCTTCTCACAATCCGTAATCAAGAAAAAGAGATTGAGGAGCTAAACCGCGAGGTAGAGTTGATGCGCAATAACATTGTAAAGGACACTACTGGTGATTTCAAGCCCACAATTGAGGAAGAAAAGCCCGAGGTGAAGGAAGAAAAGAAAGAGGTTCCTGCAAAGAAAGCTGAAGTTAAGAAGGCTCCAACTAAGAAAGTTCCTGCTAAAAAAGCAGAAGCAAAGAAAGCTCCTGCTAAAAAAGCAGAAGCAAAGAAAGCTCCGGCAAAAAAGACTGAAGCTAAGAAGGCTCCAGCAAAAAAAGCACCAGCAAAAAAAACTACTAATAAATAATGTCTAAGAAGAAACTATTATATATTCACGGATTTAGGAGCTCGGCACAAAGCAGCACTATCCTGAACATCAAGGCCAACTACCTTGGTGTGGAAGTGCATGCCATTGATGTAACACATCATCCTGTAGAGTCGATAAAGATGATTGAGAAGTATATTGCTGATCATGATATCGACATTCTTGCCGGGACATCGCTAGGTGGCTTTTACACCTTGTGCGCCAATGTCGACATTCCAAAGATTGCTGTTAATCCTGCAATAAATCCTGAAACCAGCTTGCGGCATTTGCCCGAGATAGGTCAGGAAGTGGAATACTTCAATCCACGAGCTGATGGTGTTCAAACCTTCACATGTAGCGTTGAAGACTTGGAGGAGTTTGTTGGTATCGAGAAGCATATCACGCCCGACACCCACATCGTTGGCAGCTCTCATGACGAGATGCTCGGGGACTTACGTCCCCAGTATCGCCAATTGGCAGGTGACCATTTCCATGAATCCAATCAGCTTGGCCACCGCATAACCCCTGAATTTATAGCAATTCCCACGGGCGACTTCTATAAGGTGCTGTTGCAGTTCTTATAGTTCTCCCCTATTTGTTCATGAACTAAAGAAGGGTATCAGAAATTTCTGATACCCTTCTTTAATTTATTGGTATTAAAACGTCAACTTATTTCCTTAACGCGTTATTTTCTTCTTTTCTTTGCCTGTTTCTTATTATCGGCGGCATCATTTTTACCTCCACCTTTGGCGGTATAAGTACCGTCGGGTTGAGTCAAGAAGTTAATAAGCTCCTGTCCTGAAGCATAGGCTCGGAATATCTCGGAGAACATGAGGATATCGGTAATGTTATTGTCGGTAACATACTTCTTCATATTCTTAGAGAAATAACGGAAGTCAACAACATGAATGTCCTCAAATGAGTAGAACAAGTATCCAGGTATTGCGTTACCGAAACTGTCCTTGATGATAAGCAGACGTCGACCGTTCTTGGTTGAAGTGTTGACGTGAGTGATCTTAGCGTCACCTCCCATGAAGGTGCTATAGGCAGCACCACTACCATCGGGATAAGAATAGAAGTATTCTCCAGCCACCTTAGGACCTTCTCCAACTGTCTGGAAATTGCCGTTAGTCTTGAAGTGGATATAGTCGGTAGTGTAAGTCACACCACGAGGAACGTAGTAAACGAAATCCTCAGGAGCATTTTTAACTGAGATATCACGGCTAAATCCGTACATTGTACCCACGAAGTTGTGAATTACCTTCTTGTCATAGCTGTTAAGTTCCTTGAAGGGCACATTGGCAACTCTTGCGAAGGCCTGAGCAGCATAGAACGCTCCAAGTGGTGCCCAGTGGTGGTCGGTGCGCAGATAAATAGGCTCCTTGACATGAGCAGCAAGAGCTGAATAGGCGTTAACCACCTTCACAGAGTCGCTAAGTCGGTTGTGGATAGCCTGAATTGTAGGCAACTCAGGCTTAGTAGCCTCTTTAGCAGCATCGGGACAATAGAACTCACCTGCTGTTGGAACAAGCATACAATAAACCTTGACGTTGGGAAATGTCCTTTGATACTCGTTACAAGCCTTAGCATAGTTGACACCGCCTTCCTCGGCACCGCCATAAGCCATAAGAGCTCTCACATTAGCCCCCTCACCAGCAATAATGATGCCATGGTGTGCAACCTTAGCGTTAGCATTGGCGTTAACCTGGTTGTCATATTCATCAATATTGCGGTTGCCTGCAGCAGCGATCACATCGGCGCCCTCGGTCAAATTCTTACTGTCGGCAGCATGGAACTTGACTTTGCTCTGGTTGTTATGGAACATTCTGAGCTTAGTGTTATCACTAAACCACATGCTCATTGTCATGAAATTGTCGCGGTAAGGCTCGCTGTCGCTGAACCACTGCGAAACACTGTTGGTGAAGGCTCCCTTAGCGAGGCTTTCAAGAGTCAGAGTAGGGAAAGTCGCCAGTTCTCGCTTTTCGAGTGCAGAAAAAGTACTCCTTGGCAGCATAGTGAAAAGCACTGTAAAAGCTGCATATATAGTGAGAACTATAATTAGATAAGAATAAGTTCTTTTCTTCATTGCTTTTTAGAACTAAGAGTTACTGATTGAGATATTTTCGCAGATTATTAGAAGTTCTTTCAGGAATGAGGTGTGTGATATTGTTTGCAAAGACAATGTCGGTAATGTTGTTGTCCTTGACATATTTTTTCATGTTCTTATTGAAGTATCGGCAGTCGATTACATGAATTTCCTCAAACGAATAGAACAAATATCCTGGCAGTGCATTACCGAAGCTGTCCTTAAGAATTATCAAGTGACGGCCATTGCGTGTTGAAGTTTGAACTTTCACAATCTTGGCATCACCACCCATGAAAGTGCAATAAGCACCTGTACCCTTGAAGTTATAGAAAAACTTATCTTGTTTTGGTGCAGCTTCGCCTGTTACTTTGAGTCCGCTAGTCTTGTAGTTGATGTAGGTGGTAGTGTATTCCACATCGCGAGGCTTGTAGTAAACGAAGTCTTCGGGCGCGTTCTTCACCGAAGCGTCTTTGGTGTACTGATACATAGTACCAACATAGGGCGAAACGGTGTCGGTGTCGTAGTTAGAGATATCTTTAAAAGGTACGCCAGCCACTTGCGCCAGCTTTTGTGCGGCATAGTATCCGCCAAGAGGTGCCCAGTGGTGATCGGTTCTAGAATAAATGGGCTCACTGGCGTGCTGTGCAAGGGGAGTGTAAACATCCACCACATAAACCGAATCACTGAGGTGCTCAAACAAGCCATTGAAAGTAACAGTCTCGTCCTTTGACCAAGTCTTTGCGACATCGGGAGTGTAGAAAGCAGCAGCGGTTGGGATAGGCATCATGTAGACGTTAACCTTGTCGCCAAAGATTCGCTTATATTCGTTGGCCACATCGGCATAAGCATAACCACTTGTCTTAGAGCCACCAAAAGCGCTGAAAGCTCTCACATTTTTTCCTTTACCAACAACGATAAGTCCTCCCTTACCAGCTTTGTGAGCAGGCCAGTCGGCATTAACAGTGTTAGTGTATTGATAAGAGATGCGTCGGTCTTCCTTCTTTTGGTCAACGCCTTTAGCCAAAGCATTAGAGCCCAAGAGGGAAATCAAAGTTACAGCAGATATTGTTATGAGAGTATGTCGTTTCATTATGTGTATATATTTTTAAGTTTTAGAATCTAGTATATAGGAATGGGTTGTTGGTCGCACCCACGAGCAGGGCTACACTAAGTACGAGAATTACCACTGCTGTAACAATGCGTGCTACAGTAAAGATATTCTGCTCAAGAGCCACATTGCCCTTGCAGAAGCGCGTTGTGAGGTTGCATGCCTTCTCTCTAATTGGCATACAGAACAGAATGGCGACTACCCACAGCCAGAAGTGGTCGAAGATTGCAGCCTGTGAAACGAAGTCGAATTTCACGTCGGCGAAGCCAAACAGAGAAGAGAGGAAAATCTTCAACTCTCCAAAGTCGACGAAATAGAATGTACCCTTAGCAACAAAGAGCACCATGAGGCTGTAGATGTGAAGCAGGAATTTAGGAGTTTTTGGCTTGATGTAAGGCAAGAGAACATATTTCTCAAAGAGAACGATAACACCAAAGTAAAGACCCCAAATCACAAAGTTCCAACTTGCTCCATGCCACAGACCGGTGAGCGCCCAAACCACACCAATGTTAAGAGCCTGGTGCCTGCGATTACCACCCATAGGGATGTAGACATAATCGCGGAAGAAGCTACCAAGCGAAATGTGCCAACGGCGCCAATAGTCGGTGATAGTTTCGCAGCAATAGGGGTGATTGAAGTTTTCCTTGAAGTGGAATCCCATGCATCGTCCCATACCGATCGCCATATCACTATATCCCGAGAAGTCGAAGTAGATTTGAAGCATGAACGCCGCACATCCAATCCAAGCTCCACTAGTAGACATGTCGTTGATGCCATCACTCAAGAACTGAGTCGAGATAATAGAGAGCTGGTTTGCCATAATGACTTTCTTACCAAGACCAACAAGGAACCTGAATGAGCCATCGGCGAAGTCCTGAGCGGTGACGTGGCGATTGTTGATTTCGCTCGCGATAGTCTCATAACGCACAATAGGACCTGCGATGAGTTGCGGGAACATAGAGATGTAGAGCAGCAAGTCACGATATCGCTTCTGAGCAGGCGACACACGACGATACACATCCATGATGTAAGAAATAGCCTGGAATGTGTAGAAGCTGATACCGATTGGCAACGCAATGTTTGGCCTTGAGATAGGGATACCCAAATCAATCAGGATTTGCGACAAGAAGCCCAAATACTTAAAGATGGCAATGATACTAATATTGGCAACAAGACCAATTACCAAAGCCGTCTTTCGTTTCTTCTCGTCTTGTTGTGAGTCGATAAACCTACCCACAAGGAAATTGACGAATACACTGAAGAGCATGAGGAACACATAAACCGGTTCGCCCCATGCATAAAAAATAAGCGAGTAAATCACCAGCGTCCAATTCTTGCAGGTGTTAACTTGCTTTACAGAGTTTGAAAGATACTTTTTGTCAATGAATGTCGCCAGCAAATAGCAAAGCGCGAAAGCAGGAATAAAGACAAAAAGAAAAAATAAGTCAGAAAAAACCATATTGTTTATAGTAAATTAAATTCTCAGTAAAAAAATATGTATCTTCTTATTTGCTAGTTTGGTATAAAAAAACGTGCAAATTTAGTGGTTTTAAGCTACTCACAAAAAACTATAGTGTTAATAATGATAAAAAAGAAAATAATCATATTTGATTTAATAATATATATATTAAAAAAATCGGCAGATAAAATGTGGCGAAGATTGGCAAGAAATGACTAGGAGTAGCAAGGAGTGCCAAGGAGCTAATAGGGTTGATCGAATAACAAAGAACAAGGTACCGGTCCAACCACCATTCAACATCTAAAGATGTCGCTCGATGACAAATAATAATTCTCAAACAATCAAAATTGGGTAAAATTAAAATGGTCCAAATATCGCCAAACTGTCAAAAAACGATTTTAAATAACCGCGTGAGAATCGAAAAATAAACGGCAACTCAAATTACTGATCGGTTTATAGTGTAGTGGGGGAGGGTGGATATTGGAGGTTCAACAGAACGAGTCTCACACATTAGATAAAAGCAAAAATTATGGACACAATGCAACCACAAATTGTTAGACAGAGCCAGGGACACAAAAGCAGAAAACACCCAAGAAGGAGTTAATTGACCTATTTAAGACTTCAAATTAGCCAAAAACAGTCAATGGTAATGGTAAAACAATAGGTTCAAGGTCAAAAAGAGGTGTTATTTAAACTTTTCTTACCCATTTTCAAGTCATATATTCTCAAAGTATATCGGTTATATAAAATTACTGATAATTAGTTAATTCCATATGAATAATAGAGCTTTTTAAATCATTTTAAGCCTCTCAGAATCCAAAATCCATGCTTATACCCATCAATTTCCAGAAAAACGCCCGAGAAAACAAAAACAGCCCCTGAATGGTAACTTTACCATCGCGAGTTTACCAAAGTGAACACAACCATATAGGCACCATTTTGCAAACGCGAACCTGAAATTTGATTCTTCAAAATCCAAATTTTGACAGATTGGACCAATGTGTTTTTCGCAATTTACATTCTTAAAGTTTACAAATTTAAATAAATTACGATTTAAGCTTTGTTTACATTTGCCATATTGTGGTGAAAATCAACATTTTGACTATGCCTATATTTAGTGTTAGCTCACACTTTTAGCACATTTTGGCCCAGCACCCGCACACCCACCGAATTACAACATTGCATCCTATTGATTTTAAATGTGTTTACTCTATATACCTAAACCTTTTGTTTAATTTTACACAAAGGGTATCTATAATGCAAATCTAAATGACGTTTTTGTGAATTTAAAATGTAAATTCAAAGATTTTCGTTTAAAAATTTGTTTTTTTCAACAGCTTGTTCTAAATTTGCAAACGCAAAATTTATAATTGTTAACCGCATTATGGACATTATTTCGCGCTTAAAACTGTTCTTAGAGCAGAATGGAATATCCAATTCGCAATTTGCCGACACTTGCGAAATACCTCGCCCTACTCTCTCGCAACTCCTGAATGGACGAAACAAAAAAGTGAGCGACGAGGTTATTTCCAAGATCCATATAGCCTATCCTGCTCTTAATATTATGTGGCTGATGTTTGGCGATGGTGAAATGTTCGTTTCTCAGGACGCTAACTCGTCGGGAAATCCAGCTTCACAAAACTTGTCCAAAACTCCACAAGCGCATGAAGGATTCATGGGAGGCGCCAAAGGCCATATTCAAGGTAATGGTTCTCAGCGCAATCAGCGCACCATCAGTTTTGGCGATGGAGATTCGGCATCAAATGGAGGTGCTGCTGCACTTAACGATGCACTTAAGAGCATTGCCAAAAACGTTAGCCGAGGAAGCAATCCCTCCCCTACTGGCCAGCGCCAAATTGTAAATATCATGATTTTCTATGATGACAATTCCTTTGAGTCGATTACTCCAATGCGATAAAAAAACGATAACTTCAGCAACAAAAAACTACTATACGCAACATTTCTTCAAGCCGTCAGTTTTTTTCACAACTGGCGGCTTTCTATATTCTATAAAATGAAATTGCTTATTTGCCGGGGGGCAAATTGGATTATTGTGATTACTCTACCCCTTGCCCATCGGCTAGTCGCTGGCGCACTACCTCATACATCATGATACCACCAGCAACCGAAACGTTGAGAGAATTAATATTGCCAAACTCAGGAATTGCCACCAAAGCATCACACAAATTCATCACTTCACGAGATATTCCTTTTCCTTCGGAACCCAAGACCAGAGCTACGGGGCCAGTGTAATTCTCCTGCGTGTAGTTAACTGAATTCTTGTCGCTGGTGCCAATTATTCGGCATCCACTATCATGAAGCAGCTTTATGGCTTCCTGTAAACTCTTCTCACGACACACAGGCAAATAGTTGAGAGCACCAGCCGAAGTTTTGACTGCATCACCATTAACGCTCACACTACCCTTCTCGGGAATAACTATTGCACTCACACCCGCACAATCACATGTGCGAGCTATCGCCCCGAAGTTGCGCACATCGGTAACTCCATCGAGAATCACAAAAAACGGATTCATACCTTCATCGTAGATAGCTGGCAGCACTTGCTCCACCTTGTAGTAGGTCACTGCAGCGAGCATCGCCACAGCTCCTTGATGGTTCTTGCGCGTGAGTCGGTTTAGCTTTTCGACGGGCACTCGCTGAATGGCAATATCTCGCTCTCGAGCCAGATTAATCAGTTGTCGTGCTAGGTCACCGCTCAGGTCTTTCTTGAGCAGTAGTTTGTCGATTGTTTTACCAGCCTCGATGGCCTCGATAATAGCATGAAGTCCGAATATTGTGTCCATATGTGTCGTTATTCGTTTATGGTTTGTCGTTGATTAGTGCACGTGCGTTTTCAAGTGCAGCCTGATTGACCTCGCTTCCACTTAGCATGCGAGCAATCTCGGTTACGTGCTCCTCATCATTTAAGCGCTCAACACTAGTAACCGTTTGCGTGGCAGTATCGGTTTTGAACACACGCAAGTGGCTATTGCTATGTGCAGCGACCTGTGGCAGATGAGTGATGGCAACTACTTGGATGTGGTGAGCAATATCACCCATCATGTCGCCAATCTTGTGAGCAATCTCGCCCGAAACTCCAGTGTCCACCTCATCGAAGATAATTGTGGGTAGACTCATTGACTGTGCAATTACCGACTTGATGCAAAGCATCAGCCTCGAAATCTCACCACCCGACGCAGTTTCCTTAACGGGCATTAGAGCCTGATTCTTGTTGAACGCAAAGAGAAAATCCACATTATCACAACCACTTGCATTAATCTCAACATTCTTGAAATCAACATGGAACTGCAAGTTCTTCATACCCAAATTCTGCGCCAACGGAATTAGCTTAGTAGAAAACTCCGTTGCCGCCTTCTTGCGCCTTTCGCTGATTACTTGTGCTAGTTTCAGCGCCTCGTTTCGTTGACCATCAAGTTGCTGTTGCATAGCATTAATGCGCTCCTCACTGCAATCAATGGCTTCAAGTCGTTCTTGATATTGAGCCTGTAGTTCCAGAAGCTCGTTAACAGTTTTGACATTGTGTTTTCGCTCAAGAGAATAAATCGCGTTGAGCCTGTCCTCCACCTGCTGCAAAGCCGCCGGGTCGTTATTTAGATTCTCCTCAATAGACGAAATGCTCTGTGCAATGTCCTTGAGGTCGATGAGAGAGTTTGCCACTCTCTCACTCATACCTGCCACCTCCTCGAGATTTTCCTCGGCAGCGGCAAGAGAATGATGCACGTCTTGCAACTGGTCGAGCAATGACTGTTCCTCACCATTGAGAATATTAATCACTTTCCAAAGGTCTTCCTTGAGACTCGTTGCATTGGCAAGTCGACGTTGCTGCTGCTCGAGTTCCTCATCCTCACCAGGCTTGAGATTAGTTTCCTGCAACTGGTTAAGCTGGAATCGCAGGTAATCCTCTTCACTGCGATTGCGATCATAATTGTCGCGGAGCTCGTTGAGCTTTCGCTCTGTATCTCGATAATTATTATAGATGTCGCTGTAAGAATTCAAGTCATCATAATGACCTGCAATGTTATCGAGAATGGAGAGTTGGAACGAAGGTCTTGAAAGCAGCATGTTGCTGTGCTGCGAATGTATGTCAACAAGCCGAGTCATTAGCTCCTTGAGAGTTGCAAGCCCCACTACCCCATCGTTGACAAACGCCCTTGACCTTCCATTAGGATTTATCTCACGTCGTGCAATTAGCTCGTCCTCATAATAGTCAATGTCGTTTTCCTGAAAGAAAGACTTGAGGTTATAATCCTTAATATCGAAAACCGCCTCTACCACCGTCTTTCGCTCCTTGTTTCGAATTGATGACGAGTCGGCTCGCTCACCAAGAATTAGCGACAAAGCTCCGAGAATAATAGATTTTCCTGCACCTGTCTCACCAGTGATAATAGTGAGTCCTTGGTCAAAAAGAATCTCAATCTGGTCGATGAGAGCATAGTTGGAAATAGACAATCGCTTTAACATTATTCTAGGAGTAGATAGGAATGACTAGGAATAGATATTATAGGTTTATCTTGATTCAGTGTTCTTGATTCGCTTGAGTCGTTCGGTTTCAGTTGGATAGAGAGGATAGAGAGTTTCATATACCTTCTCTTTCTCAGTACTATTAGCCTTGGAGTAAATATTGACAAGTTCGTCCATCTTTGCATCTTTGAACATCGACAGACAAACCGACATGGGAGCCACATCATAGATACTCTTTAAAACATCAAGTTGCTGAGTGATTGTTGCTCTACCTTTGTCAACACTTGTAACCATTTGATCCAGCCCCAGGCGATGGTAATTGTAGAACACCTCACGTATGCCCGCAGTTTGCTTATCGGTGAAAGCACTTAAAATAGCGCTTCGGTTCTTACTATCCTCAAAAGCTTTCCAACCGCTCTCACCACTACCCTGTGCCATGCGCACAATGTTACCAAGTTTCTCATAATAGGGGTCTCCACCGTTAAGCGAGAAAGAGTCAAAATCTAAAGCGATAACAAACAGGGCATAGAAGTTCAATATTGCAGTCAAGTTACTTTGCATTTCCTGCTCGTTGTATACCAATTGCTCATTATTGTCGTAGTTAAACTCAATTTTTGTGTCCTTGAAGTTTAGCAGTGTGGTGGTGTAAGTGCTATTATATACTGGCCTCGAGCTTTGAATTTGAAGGTCACCTTTCATTCGTCCCGACGACTCGTCATACTCAGCAACAGTCAAGAACATCTTGCACTCAATTTTCTCATTAACGGCAAACTGAGCATCGGTCCACACCGTGGTGTTGAGATACTCGTTGACTGCCTCCTTGAGAGTGTTGAAAATATCCTTGTTGGCATTCTTCACCTTCTTGGAATCAACCTCAAATGTGCAGTTCAATTCTTGAGCGGTTGCCGCAAAAGAACATATCATCGCTAATGTGACCAATATTATCTTAGTAAAAGTTTTCATTTCAAGCTTTTTTCGTTATTCACCTAAATAAACTTATTATTATATAATAACGTATTCAGTAATAAAAAATTGTCTATTGTAGTTGAGCAATCTCTCTAGCCAAGTTCACGCTTTAAGTAAGCTGCTGTGAGCGATTTTTTCGACTCGGCGACCTGTTCGGGTGTACCCGCCGCAACCACTTCTCCCCCACCTCTACCACCTTCGGGGCCAAGGTCGATGATATAGTCGGCACATTTAATGACATCCATGTTGTGCTCAATTACAATTACAGTGTTACCCTTGGCAACGAGGCGGTTGAGCACAGCCAGCAGAATCTTAATGTCCTCGAAGTGAAGGCCAGTAGTTGGCTCATCGAGGATATAAAGAGTTTTTCCCGTATCCTTCTTCGACAACTCGGCAGCAAGTTTCACTCGCTGGCTTTCACCTCCCGACAGCGTGCTCGAAGGCTGCCCCAACTTGATATATCCTAAACCAACGTCTTGCAAGACCTTGATTTTGTGCAGTATGTTAGGCACCGCCTCAAAGAATTCAACCGCTTGATTGATAGTCATGTCGAGCACATCGGCGATAGACTTGCCCTTGAATCGAACCTCGAGCGTCTCGCGGTTGTAGCGCTTGCCACCACAAGCCTCGCATGGTACGAGCACATCGGGAAGGAAGTTCATCTCAACAGTCTTATAGCCATTTCCCTTGCACACCTCACAGCGGCCTCCACTAGTATTGAACGAGAATCTTCCAGGCTTGTATCCACGAATTTTAGCTTCGGGCAGATTAACAAAAAGATTGCGAATATCGGTAAAAATATTGGTGTAGGTTGCGGCATTAGAGCGTGGTGTGCGTCCTAACGGCGACTGGTCGACAGTAACAACCTTGTCGATGTTCTCCAATCCCTCGACCGAGTCATAAGGTAATGGCTCGGTTAATGAGCGATAGAACCGCTGGCTCAAAATGGGTTGAAGAGTGGCATTGATTAGCGATGACTTGCCGCTTCCACTCACACCAGTAACACACAGCAGCGTGCCAAGAGGAATTGTCACATCCACACTTTTGAGATTGTTGCCGCGACAACCACGCAAGGTGATGAACTTACCGTTACCACTACGTCTCTGTTCGGGCAGCTCGATTTTCTCGCTACCGTTAAGATAACGAGCCGTCAAGGTATCGGCTTTCATCAGCTGCTTGGGAGTGCCAGCAAACACCACGTTACCGCCTCGTCGTCCTGCCTTAGGCCCAATATCGACTACATAATCGGCCTCGAGCATCATGTCACGATCATGCTCAACCACTAGAATGGTGTTGCCATCGTCGCGCAGATGCTTGAGAGAATCGATGAGTCGCTGATTATCTCGCTGGTGCAAGCCAATGCTCGGTTCGTCGAGGATGTAGAGCACATTCACTAGTTGCGACCCAATTTGTGTGGCAAGCCTAATGCGCTGGCTCTCACCTCCTGAGAGAGAAGCACTGCTACGATTGAGCGACACATAGTCGAGTCCAACATCCAGCAAGAACGATAGCCGGCTGTTTATTTCCTTCACCACTTCCTCGGCAATAGCCCATTGTCGCTCGGGCAAATGGTTGTGCAAATCGAGCATCCAGTCACGCAGCTGAGCAATGTCCATCCTTGCAAGCTCGGCAATGTTCTTTCCACCCAAACGGAAGTGCAGTGCAACCTTATTCAGACGGTCGCCATGACACTCAGGACAAATCGAGCGCGAGAAAAATTGTCCAGCCCACTTTTGGGCCTTAGAAGTGGCATTCTCGCTCTGCTGCATCTCGATATACTTCACCAGTCCATCATAAGACAGGAAGTAGTTGCTCACACTCATCGTCTCGTTCTTGATGTTGAGCCTTTCCTCGGTGCCATTCATAATGTCATCGATGGCCTCCTCGGGGATGTCGCTGAGCGGCATGTCGATTGATGCACCATATTTCTCGCAAATTGCTTCAATCTGCCAGAAAATGAGTGAATTCTTATATTTTCCCAATGTTGTTATGCCACCATTGCGAATTGACAGCGACATGTCGGGCATAATTTTGTCTCGGTCAATAATGTTGACAAAACCCAATCCCTTGCACTTGTGGCAGGCTCCCTGAGGTGAGTTGAACGAAAAGCTGTGCGGAGCAGGCTCGGCATAGGATAGCCCAGTAACTGGATCCATTAGCGAACGACTATAATGCTCTATCTTGTCGGTTTCGGAATCCATTACTATAAGTTGACCATCACCCTGCTTAAAGCAGGTGTTGATAGTATCGCGCAGCCTCACTTCATCTTTTTGCGCCACCTTCAAACGGTCGACAACAAGCTCCACATCGTGATTGCGATAACGGTCGAGCTTCATTCCGAAAGTTATTTCGCGCAGCTCACCATCGACACGCACATGCAGATAACCCTTCTTGCGCAGTTGCTCAAAAAGGTCTTTGTAATGTCCCTTGCGGTTCTTAACCAATGGCGCAAGTAAATAGATTTTCTTGCCATCGTAGCGTTGGAGAATGAGGCTCAGAATTTTGTCGAGTGAATATTTCACCATCTTCTCACCCGAGAGGTAGCTATAAGCGTCACTTGCCCGTGCGAAAAGCAGACGAAGATAGTCGTAGACTTCGGTAACGGTTCCCACTGTGGAGCGAGGGTTCTTGTTGGTGGTCTTCTGCCCTATTGAAATCACTGGACTAAGACCTGAAATCTTGTCAACATCGGGACGCTCGAGCACGCCAAGCATGTTGCGTGCATAGGAAGAGAACGTCTCAAGATAACGTCGTTGCCCCTCGGCAAAGATAGTATCGAACGCCAACGATGACTTGCCGCTACCACTAAGCCCTGTAATTACACTGAGCTTATAGTGCGGCAAGTCAACGTCTATATTCTTTAGATTGTGGACCCTGGCGCCTTGCACCTTCACACAATCCTCTTCTTTGCCATTATATTCCATTAGTAAAAAACATTACATAAATTTAATCAACAACCCAGTTGCGATTGAACACTTCGTTTCCAGCCGTGCTGCGATAAAGCGAGTCATGTTTTGGTATCTTAACCTTATAAACCTTGCCTGAATCGTTGGGAAGGCGAGTGCTTCTTATCCAAGGATTAGCTTCACGCAACTGTGCATAGGTGATGTCATGCCCCTGGGCCCATGTTACCCAACTATCGACTGGAGTGTCGACCGTCTCAATATCGTACTCAATGGGTTGATATAGCTGATTTTCTTTTATTTGATATCCAAAACGCTTGGGGTCGCTTAGGAAAATCTTGTAGGCAATAATTCGGAAATAGTATCTAGACGTTTCTTCGTTGAGCCTGAGGTCAAATACATTATTTACCTTTTGTCTCACTAACGAGGAGTCGATTCCGGCCATTCCCACATTGTAACCTGAACACACTGTAGCCCAATTACCAAATTTAGAATAATACTTTTTCAAAAATTTGCAAGCAGCCACAGTCGACTTTTCGATATCATACCTCTCGTCAACAAATTCATTGACCTCCAATTCATAATCTTGGCCTGTTGATGGCATGAACTGCCAAATTCCGGCAGCCCCTGCAGGTGACAATGCTTTGATGTTGAGTGAGCTCTCGGCTACAGCGAGATAAACCAAATCTTCAGGCATGTTATTATCCTTGAGAATCTTAGTCAGTATTGGGAAATAGCGATTTGCACGTTTTATAATGAAGGTTGAGTTTGTTTGCCCATAGATAGTGCCTGTTAGTTCACGGTCAAGACGCTCGGCCATGTCGATGCGGTCAAAAGCCACGTTTTCGCCACAGAACTTCATACTATCCGGAATCTCGGGTGCTAGCACTGATGCTAATTTTCCATCGAATTTACTAGAGGCCCGCTCGTTAGTTATTTCTATTTTCTGGGGCGTAGAATAGGCAATATCATCGGTGGTATCATGAGAACTTGCACAGCTCTTAGGTGCCATCAGGATGAGTATAATAAGTTGAGCTATAGCAAAAAATGCAAGCACTGCAATCAAAATGTTGCGAAAGGTAGCCCCACCCTTGGGTTTGGGCAGGTTATTTTCATCTCCTGTGATGTTATTATCAGCCACAGGAGACTGGTTTCCTTGAGCGACAGTATTGCTAGATGCGGCAGGGGGCTGAAATGGAGGCGGCTGACTTCCCGCTACGGGGGGCTTGTTCTTGTCGTTGGGATTCATTACTTATAAAAGAAAGAATGATAAAAACAAAAACTTAAAATTAGTCGACCACCCAATTGCGATTATAAACTCGGTTGCCAGCGCTAGAGCGGTAGAGTGAATCATGCTTTGGAATCTTCACTTTGTAAACCTTTCCCGATGCATTGGGAAGCTTTGTGCTGCGAATCCAAGGATTGGCATCGCGCAACTGAGCATAGGTTATTCCTTGCTCCTTGGCCCAAGTTATCCAATTGGAAACAGGAGTATTCACTTTGATAACATCATATTCTATTGGCTGGTATAGCTGGTTGGCATGTAGCCTGTAGCCATAGGCTTTGGGATTCTCGAGGAAAATCTTGTAGGCGATGATGCGGAACACATACCTTGAAGTCTCGGTAACAAGCCTGAGATCAAACGAATTTCTCACCTGTTGTTTCTCGAGCTCACTGGTAATTCTTCCAGTTCCAGCATTATAGCTAGCACAGACTGTAGGCCAATTGCCATATTTAGAATAAGCGTTTCTCAAATATTTACATGCAGCAACAGTCTCCTTTTCGGGGTCGTATCTCTCGTCGACATCATCATTGACCTCCAAGCCATAATTCTTACCTGTTGATGGCATGAACTGCCAAATTCCAGCAGCTCCTGCAGGTGATAATGCATTGATGTCGAGCGAACTCTCGGCCACAGCAAGATAGATAAGATCTTCGGGCATGTTATTCTCCTTGAGAATCTTAATAAGCTCTGGGAAAAAGCGGTTTGCGCGCTTTATGATGGTGGTTGTAAGAGTTTGTCCATATATAGTGCCCGTGAGTTCACGGTCGAGACGCTCGGCCATATCGATGCGGTCGAAGCTAACTTTCTCGCCACAAAACTTAACTGACATGGGTAGTTCGGGGCTAGTGACCATCAAGTGTTCAATATCTCCTCTCTGAGCATAGGCCGACATTGCCGACAGACACACAACAGCTATTATAATAAAAAGATGTTTTAGGTGTTTCATATGATAGTTGTGAAATTTTATATTATTAAAAAGAGTGCAATGGAATTAAGAGGTGGGCAACAATTACTTATAGTCCGGGATCGTCGAGAGGGCTATTAATATCTCTCCTCTCGTAACGCAAGATGTTGATGTCGCCACTGAGCTTGTAGTCCTTACCATCGCTGCCTTTGGCCTTAATAACATAGAAATAGACTCCAGTGTTCACTAACTTGCCTCGGTAAGTACCATCCCATCCGTCGGAGGGGTCAGTAAACTCCTTAATTAGATTACCCCATCGGTTATAAATCCAACAATGGAACTCAACTATCGATTTATAGGAAACTTTCCAGATATCGTTATCGCCTTCGGTGGTTCCTGGCGAGAAGAAATTTGGGCACATCAATATACTTTCGCCGATGTTTACTGCAATGGGGTCACTGTAATATTCGCATGAGCCATCGCTATTGGCGGCATAGAATCTCCAATAGGTAGTTCCCGCATCGGTAAAAGTGTATTCCACTTCATCTTGCGAGAAGTTCATCAGCAAGTCATTAAACTCGGGGAAGCTGCTCACCTGCCACTCCTTGTAGGAAACAGCATCGGTACAATAAGCTTTAAAAGTGATTGTTACTGGTGCTGAGCCTCCGAGCCCAGCGCCTTGAATATTCTGCTCATTGTCATTTTCTCGCTCTTCTTGAGTTGTTACTATTTCTACGTTAATAGCCTTAGTCTGGAAAGTTCCTGTTGTTTTGCTTTTCTTCTCGTTCCAGAACTCAAGAAACTTGTCTCCACTGATAGTGAATTGAGTGTCGCAATAAGGAGCAGGAACAGCAATAGTGTTCTTTAAGAACCTCTCTTCCTCAACCACCTGTTGCTCTTTCCAAGTGGAGTTTTCACTATCCCACTCAAGAGTGTTATAGGTTATTTTTATTTCACGGTCAAGAGTCTTATTGCCATCATACTTAATCTCGGGGCCACTGCCGTCGATGTGCAGGATTGCTGTTCCACAGTCGCTTGCATCTTGGTCGGCTTCAGCACTGTTGAGATGAAGTCGGCATTTGCTGTAGTCGATCACCCACAAATAGGTAGTTTGAGATTCGCCTTCCTTAATGATGTAACCCCTATCAGCCCTCACCGGATTCAAAGAAGTAACATTGCCATTGTGGTCGACATCTATATCGTTGTAAACCCTCTCGCCCAAATCGTTGATGACTATTTCTTGCCAGCTCACATTGTCGGGGTCGGTGCTGGCTGTATAGTTCATCGACACACCTTGTGCCGAGTATAACACATAAACAGCCATGCTGCCTGTGTTGGAAGATTTTCCTTCAACATAGACTGGCTTACTGTTGCCTTCAAAGCTAACTTGTGCCACAGCTGATGACACGCACATGGCCAAAATGGCCATTAAAAGATATTTAGCATTTTTCATATACTTAATAAACGTAATAGCAATGCTAAAAATTGTACCTAAAGCATCCTGGCACACCATTGCTTAAATCACAAACATTATTCGAGCTCAAGAGAGCCTTCAGGTTGGTCCTTTGGATTCTCCTTTGAGTTCCTAACAAAATCAACGATGTCCTTCACCGTTTGTATTGAATTAACAGTCTCCTCGGGAATCACAACGTTAAACTGCTTTTCTACATCAATCAGTAATTCAACCACACCAAGAGAGTCAAGTCCCAGGTCGGTTGTCAGTTTGGACATAGGCTTAACCATCCATGGTTTGAGATTTGCTTTCTTGGCAGCGAGGTCGATAACATTGTTATAGATGGTATCAGAAGCATGAGAAGGTTTCTTGGGATAACGTGGGGGACCTCCATAGACCTTAGGCCTTCGCACTCCATACATGAGCTTTACTTGATTGTCTCTCACGCGTGGAGGAATTTGAGCGATGAGATCGTCGAAGTCCACACTTTGCCCATCGATTCTTACTTCATCGGCAGCTGTAAGCTCCACCTCGGGATTACTGCTCGGTTTTGGAGCATCGGGTGAGGGCGTTGCCGCCATAGCGCCAGTAGTGACACCAGCGGCCACCACTGCTCCAAGCGCAAGTTTGCGTTTTTTATTATCTTTGTTCATAGTGTTCTATATTATAGTTTTACATTCTTCAATCGGTTGTAGTGGCAAAGCATCACGTCGCCATTGCTGTCGCGCAGATGGAAGCCGTTGCCCTGACAAAAACGGAACATGTCGCAATCGGTGCAAATGCCGCGCTTCATCCACTGGCGGTTGCGGTAGATGTCAAAACGGTTGTTCCACACATCCCAGAAGCTGTCGCGGTAGATATTGCCCTGCTGATAGTCGCTTCGAATACTAAGGCATCCCGAGATGCTTCCATCGGCACGAATGCTCGCAACTGTCAAGCCTGCTTCGCATGTATAGAAATAGTCACGCACCATTCCTTCGTAAGGTCCCAGAAATCCCTCGCAAGCATAATTGAGGTCAATTTTCCCTTCCAACCGCGTCTTAACGATAAAGTTCAGCAAGTCGCGGAACTGATAGTCGGTAAGTTGCAGCTCATCAAGTCCTGCCGCCCTTCCCATGGGAATGATAGTGAAGCATCGCCATTGCTTCACACCGGCATCGATAAGCAATTGCTTTATCTCGTCAAGGCTATTGATGTTGCGTGAGTGAACGCAAGTAATCACGTCCCATTCGAGGTCTTCAATGCGTTGCATTTGCTCAATGGCTCTCATGGCCCGGTCGAAACTTTGGTCATTATTACGAAGCCAGTTGTGCTGGTCACGTGTGCCGTCAATGTCGACTGCCATACTATCGATACCTGCTTCGGCAAGACTATCCATCATTTTCTCGTCGAGCAAGTGACCGTTAGTCACCATGCCCCACTGGAATCCACGTCGCTTGATTTCACGACCGCACTCCACAATGTCGCTCCTTACGAGCGGCTCACCTCCCACAGTTTGAACTAGAACAGTAGTGGGATCGATGTGAGCGGCAATCTCATCCAGCACTGGCAAGAAGTCATTGAGAGGCATCTCGGTTCCCTTCAAATCCTTAGCACAGTCGCTGCCACAGTGCCGGCATGACATATTGCAACGCAGTGTACACTCCCAAAAGAGTTGGTCTAATGGATGCTCGCGGCACAGCTGCTCATTTTGCTGTCGCACCGCTTCGAGTGCTATTTCTTGTGACGTAGTCATTTAAGAAAACAAAGATACAAAAACCACTCATCACACACAAAAAAAACACCATTTTTTTGTTTTTTTAAAAAATTGGTGTTTAGCGTTTTTATACCATTTGTTCGGGGAAGAGGTCGAGGAAACAAGCCGGGAAAGGCGTCTCGAATTCCAGTTCCTCGTGAGTGATTGGATGCAAGAAAGCAAGTCGGAAAGCATGCAGCCCTAGCCGGTTGAGCGAATCATCGATGCTTCCATACTTATAGTCTCCCACTATGGGATGCCCCAGCACCTCCATGTGGACTCTAATCTGATTCTTGCGGCCCGTATTGAGATGCAGTTCCAAGAGCGAGAAATCGTCGTTGCGGTCGAGAAGCCACCAGTCGGTGCTCGCCCACTGTCCACCATTGTTGAACGGGCTGCTAACCACCTTGCGTGAAGGAGTGTCGCGCAGCCAGCTCTCGATGTGCCCATGGTCGGTTTCCATAGCACCCTCAACAACAGCGACATATCGCCTGTCGCGCACGTGAGCGTGCCAGTTTTTCACAAGAATCTGCTGAACTTCAACGCTTTTAGCATAGACCATTACTCCCGAAGTGCGTGTGTCGAGACGATGCACCACATGTGCTGTGCATCTCTGCTTGGTGTAGGCAAAGTACTGGTCGAGAAGAATTTTCATATTCAAGCTACCTCGACCAACACCCATTGAGAGCACACCATCGGCCTTGTCGACCACAATGAGATATTCGTCCTCATAAAGGATGGCGAAGAAACGGTCGAAGTTCTTCATGGGCATAAATCGAGGATTTTTGGTTACCTCAACCACCATATCGGGCTTGACAACAAAGTTGTAAAGTTTCTCAACTTTACCGTCAACTTTAACCATTTCGTGACTTAGCAACCCTTTTGCCTTGTTACGACTTATTCCGTCCATCTTCTTGAGAATAAAGTCAAGCAACCCCATCTCCTCGTTAGCGAGGAATGTGGTCACTTTCATCTCAGAACGTGGCACCTTAGGGCCGTTAAACCTAAACCGTCTATTTTTCATGTCTCAATAGGAATAGCTAGGAGTGGCACTCACCACTTAATCTAATCAAACATGTGACGAAGGCGGCTGAAGATGCGTTCTTTGGTCGAAGAACTTGGAGTGAACGCCTGCGAATCTCTCAGAGCCTCGACGGCACGTTTATCGGATGCGTTCAAATTTTCAGGTACATAGACCATAATGTTTACTAGCAAGTCGCCATTGCCATATCCATTGATAGAAGGAAGTCCTTTACCTCTGAGTCTCAGAATCTTGCCAGGTTGGGTTCCAGGCTCAATTGTTACCCTGGCACGTCCATTAATGGTGGGAATTTCGACCTTACCACCCAATGCTGCAGTAGGGAAGTCAATCATCAGGTTGTAGATAAGATCCTGGTCGTTGCGAATGAGATGCTTGTCCTGCTGTTCTTCAATAACGATTTGAAGATCACCAGGCACGCCTCCACCAGGAGCATCATTGCCCTTACCACGCATAGTTAGCATCATCCCTTCCTTCACACCGGCAGGGATAGAGATATTAACAACCTCTTCTTTCTTAACAAGACCCTTGCCGCCACAATTAGGACAACGCTCAATAATTTTCTTGCCCGAGCCACCACATGCACTACAAGCGCTTTGAGTCTGCATTTGTCCAAGAATTGTTCGACGAATTCGGATTTCAACACCCGAGCCCCGGCAGTTAGAACAAGTTTCGAGAGCAGTTCCATTTTTAGCTCCAGTTCCGTTACACGAAGAACACGACACCTGACGTGGAATCTTAATCTTCTTTTCGGTTCCCTTAGCCACATCCTGCAATGTCACTTTGACACGCACACGCAGGTTAGTGCCATAATTCACCGACTGTCCATGGCCACTGTCGCCAAAGCCGCTGAATCCACCGAAACCGCCAAAGCCACCAAACAGGTCGCCAAACTGACGGAAGATGTCCTCCATCGACATGCCACCACCTGAGAAGCCACCTCCTCCCATCTGGTCATAGCCTTCAGGACCGAGTTGGTCGTAACGAGCACGTTTATTGGGGTCGCTGAGTACATCATAAGCCTCGGCAGCCTCTTTAAACTTCTCTTCGGCCTCCTTTTTCTCGGCCTCAGACTTTCCTTGCTGACGGTCGGGATGATACTGGATGGCGAGTTTGCGATATGCTTTTTTGAGTGCATCGGCATCGGCATTGCGGTCAACGCCAAGCACCTCATAAAAATCTCTCTTTGCCATTATTTCATTATTCGTTTATCTTTGTTAGGTTTTTTCTCAATTTCCAGACATTCTAGAAATACTAGATTGTTTAGATTCATTTGAACACTGGAATCACTGGAATCACCGGAATCACCGGAATCACTGGAATCACTACTGCCCTACTACCACCTTAGCGTGGCGCAACACTTTGTCGTTGATAGTGTAGCCCTTTAGAACAGTGTCGATGACCTTTCCCTTTTGTTCCTCACTAGGTGCTGGGAAAGTAGTCACAGCCTCATGGAAGTCGGTGTCGAAAAGCTCACCGGTAGACTCAATGGGCATCACATTGTTGCTCTTGAGGAACCCTAGAAGCTTGTTGTGAATAAGGTCAACCCCCTCTTTCAAGCTATCGATATCTCCGCCTTGAGCGATAGCGTCGATAGCTCGCTCGATGTCGTCGACCACAGGAAGGATGCCCTCAAGCACCTTCTGCCCTCCGTTTTTCACCAAATCTTGCTTCTCCTGCAAGGTGCGCTTACGGAAGTTGTCAAAATCGGCCATCAGGAAAAGATATTTCTTTTTCTCTTCCTCAATCTCGGCTTTCAATCCTTCGATTATTTCCTCAGAAGTAGGCTCCTTCTCGGTCTCTTCCTCGGGTTGTTCCTCGGACTGTTCTTGTGGTTGCTCTTCTTGAGCAACGTTTTGCTGCTGCTCGTCAACTACAGGCTCTTCGACCTGAGCATCGTTATTATTCTCTTGTTTCTTCTTTGACATATTATATTGTTTATTGTTTGTCGTTAATCAGGTGTCACACATTATCGTGCAGAAACGTCCCCCTCAAATGTTAAAGGGGGAGTTATTTTTAATTTTTTGGTATGCAAAAAGTTTGCCAAACACATTATTTATAATGGTATGACAAAATCGGTGCTATCAGGAAAGACTCCCTTCAATTTTTCTGCCATAATGACATCATTGAAAATTCCAAAAATTGACGATCCCGAACCCGACATTGAGGCATAAAGAGCACCTGCCGCTTCAATCTCGGCCTTTATTTGTGCCAACTCGTGGTAGGTGGCGAAAACACTGGGCTCAAAATCGTTTTTCACTAGCCCACTCCATTTATCAACTCTCATAGCAACATCTTCTTCCAGAACAGAGCTGCTAGGAGCAGGAGTTACTCGAGAATAGGCTACCTTGGTTGGCACACTCACATTTGGCTTGACGAGATATAGAAACAGTCCCTTGAGACTCATGTCAATGGGCTTTAAAATATCGCCAATACCCGTCGCCATCATTGGCCTGTTGTAGATAAAGAATGGGCAATCGGCACCAAGAGTTGCAGCGAGTCGCGCTAGTTCATCCTTAGGCGCACCAATGTTGAACATATCATTCAGCATTAGCATGGTACTAGAAGCATCGCTCGACCCCCCTCCCAATCCGGCCCCATCGGGAATGTGCTTGTAGAGGTAGATGTCAACCTCGGGCACGTTGTAATGCTGCTGCATGAGTCTCAACGCTTTCATAACCAAGTTTTTCTCCACTGGGCAATCTACAGGATTGCCGTAAGTGGTCAGAGTAGACTCACCTCCTTGCGCCGGCACAATCTCGAGGACATCGTTAAGTGCTATTGGGTAGAACACCGTCTCGATGTTGTGGTAGCCATCGCTGCGTCGCTCCACGATGTTGAGACCAAGATTTATTTTTGCGTTAGGGAAAGTTATCATAGTTCTAAAATGGAGAGTTAGGAATTTATTTCTTTCTTGTTGTTGATTTTGTCGATGATGAGGGCGATAGCGCCATCGCCAGTGACGTTACATGCTGTACCAAAGCTATCCATAGTAATGTAGAGTGCAATCATAAGAGCCTGTTGCTGAGCATCAAAGCCCAAAATAGATTGAATTACTCCCAACGCTGCCATGATGGCTCCACCCGGCACGCCAGGAGCTGCCACCATCATCACACCAAGCATAAAGATGAAACCAGTGAACATTCCCAGGTCAAAAGGCATGCCGGTCATGAGCATCAACGCTACCGAACATGCAACAATCTTGAGGCAACTGCCCGAAAGGTGAATAGTAGCACACAGTGGCACCACAAAGCCAGCGATGCCTTCGCTCACGCCGTTCTTGAGTGTACGCTTCAATGTCACCGGAATTGTTACTGCACTCGACGAGGTTCCAAGTGCTGTGAAATAGGCTGGGAACATGTTCCACAATAGCTTGAACGGATTGCGACGCGTAACGAGTCCAGCAATGCAATATTGCAACACAAGCAAGAAGATGTGCATGGCAAAAATCACACCTATAATGGCTATGAAAACGTTGAGCACATGCCAAGCTTGGCCAGTGTGGCTCATCTCTAAGAAAATGCCAAAGATGTAGATGGGCAGCAGCGGAATGAGTGCCACTTCGATAGTCTTTGCAACGATGTCCTTAAACTCATCAAAGCCAGCTTTAAGCGTGTTAGAGCCAAAGAATGCTATTCCAAGTCCCACTGTAAAGGCCGTAACCAGGGCCGACATCACATCGACCAATGCCGGTATGTTGATAGTGAAAAACGGCTCTAGGGCCTTAACCTCAGCAATCTTCTCCACTGCTTGGCCATGGCTGATAAGCAAGGGGAAAATGTTGGAGCTAGTAAAATAGGACAAATAACCCGACAACACTGTGTCACCATAAGCTATTATGGTGGTCAATAGAAGCAGCTTCCCGGCACTCTTGCCAATGTCGCTGATGGCTGGGGTGATAAGTCCAATGATGATGAGGGGGATGAGGAACTGAATGAATTGGCTGAAGATGCTGTTGAATGTAACAAACACCCTTACAATAGGTAGGGGCAGCACCAGTCCAAGTCCTATACCCAGCGCGATGGCAATGATAATGCGCGCCAGCAATGGCAACTTCTTTAGTTTCTTCATATTACTCTAATTATTTATTTTTTCGGGTCTTACGGCTTTTCTTTATTGTATTCTTTGTTGCAGGAACACCATTGACAATGGTATTTATAAGATTTTTGTTAAGCTCTTCGATATCGGTGCGATTGGTTCTAGAATTCAGATAGTTGAGCATGTGCCTAAGAGCATCTTTGTCGAAGACCGAGAGCATGCCACGCGTCACAGGTCGCATCGATAGCACAGCCCAGCGATTAGGATTGTCATTGTAAGGGCTGCGAACCCACTTGAGGGTGAATTCATTATCACGGAAGTTGGAATAGAACGCATCAATCTCCTCTACAAAAGGTTCATTAAGCTCGACTACCAAGTCGTTGCCTTGAGGCTTCACCCACCACAATAGCGGTCCGTGCAACGAGCCATGACCACCATAGCCCGAGGGCATCGACATCAAGAACTCATACTCGTTGCGCGAAGTCTCCTTGCCATCGGCATAATAGTGCGTCACGCCATTCTCATCTACTTGTTTAGAAGGCATGGGCATGTGTACACGCTTCATGCGCTCGGGCACATATTGAAGAACGAGTTCTCTAGAGCCTTGCTGCTCCCTGTTGCGTGGCTCGTAACTCAGCTCATAATCAGCACCTGGCAGCCAGTTGCTGTCGTAACCTTCAATGGGACCTAGCACAACGGTGTCGCCATTTGCACCAACCCACACGCCATTAATCATGTCTTGCATGTCGGTTTTCACTTCTTCATTTGGGTCACCATTGCAGCGCAATGCCACGTCGAGCACGGGGCCTTTAAGGTTGCGGAACACTATCATGTCCCATTGTCCTGCCTCGCGATGATAGGCAAAAGCATCATTTGGTCTGTAAGTCAACACCTTTCCCTTATACATCATTATTTCATAATAGCGATTGCTGCTATCGGGGTCGTCGCTACCATCTAGGAGGAAACCCAGATGGTCCACTTCATCATTCTCGTTATAGCAGTTAACCACTCTGCAACCTTCAACACCATTGCGCCATTCAATCTCCATGCCTGGCAAGAACACCGCTCTATCACTCTTTCTAAACTCGAGTTTAGAATCGGCAATCATGGCATTTAGTCTACTTGTTTTTTCGCTTTTGTTGACTCGAGCATCAACTCCCATCGTGCAACAAAGGGCTAGCGCAAGCAATATTATCTTTTTCATAATCAGAAAGAATTAGTTTTATCAAGTTGCAAATTTAGCAATTAGTTTGCTCATTACCCCATAATAAAGGCAAAAAAAGAAACTGCCACTTCAGTTTTTCATGAAGCAGCAGTTATTAAATAGTTGTAAGTTTTCAGTTCTCAGTTGTCGGAAAGAAAACTGTGGACCAAAAACTAGTTACGATCCTCGTAGCTCTGGTCGTTGCGGTCGTCACGGCGACGATCGCTATTACGGTTGTCGCGACGTGGGCCACGGTTGTCGTTGCGACGAGGGGCATTGCCACCATTGCGGCGAGGGCCATTGCCACCGTTTCCGTTGCGTGGACCACCGTTGCCACGTGGGCGGTTGCCACCGTTGCCATTGCGGCGCTCCTCAAAGCCCTCGGGCTTCTCCTGAAGAGCACGCATCGAGAGGCGGAACTTGCCGGTCTTCTTGTCAATCTCGATGAGTTTGACAGTAACCTCGTCACCCTCGTGCAAGCCACTAGCCTCCATGTCGGCCAGACGCTCCCAGCTAATTTCGCTGATGTGCAAGAGGCCTTCCTTACCAGGCATGAACTCAACAAATGCACCAAACTCAAGGATGCTCTTGATTGGGCCTGTGTAGATAGTTCCCTCCTCGGGCACAGCGATGATAGCCTTGATGCGCTCAACTGCAGCCTCGATGCTGTCTTTGTTGGCAGCCGAGATTTCAATCTCACCCTTGCCGTCGATCTCATCGATAGTGATGACAGCACCAGTCTCCTCCTGGATGCCTTGGATAACCTCGCCACCCTTGCCAATGATAGCACCAATGAACTCCTTGTCGACAGTCATTGCCACGATGCGTGGAACGTGTGGCTTGTAATCCTCACGAGGCTCAGGAATTGTCTCGTTAATAATATTGAGAATGTGCAAGCGTCCGTCGCGAGCCTGGCTCAAAGCCTGCTCGAGAATCTCGTAGGGAAGTCCGTCACACTTGATATCCATTTGAGTGGCGGTGATACCGTTAACAGTACCTGTCACCTTGAAGTCCATGTCACCGAGGTGGTCCTCGTCACCGAGGATATCGCTCAATACGGCATGCTTCACGTTGCCCTCGTCGGTAATGAGACCCATAGCGATACCAGCCACAGGGCGTTTCATCTTAACACCGGCGTCGAGCAGAGCCAGAGTGCCACCGCAAACTGTAGCCATCGACGAAGAGCCGTTGCTCTCGAGGATGTCGCTAACGATGCGGCAGGTGTAGGGGAAGTCATCGGGGAACATGCGCTTGAGTGCGCGATGTGCCAAGTTGCCGTGACCAATCTCGCGACGGCTCACGCCACGTGGTGCACGAGCCTCGCCAGTAGAGAATGCTGGGAAGTTATAGTGGAGCAAGAAGCGCTCGTTGCGGCGTGTGAGCACGTCGTCGATAAGCTTCTCATCAAGCTTAGTTCCCAAAGTAACAGTTGCGAGCGACTGAGTCTCGCCACGGGTGAAGACAGCGCTTCCGTGAGGGCCGGGAACATAGTCGGTCTCGCACCAGATGGGACGAATCTCGGTGGTCTTGCGGCCATCCATGCGGATGCCCTCATCAAGGATAACGCGGCGCACTGCATCGCGCTGCACGTCGTGGAAGTAGCGGTTAATCATTGGAGTCTTCTCCTCGCGCTCCTCCTCGGGAATGGTCTCGATGAAGTCCTCGAGAATCTTATCGAAGCTGTCGTTGCGCCAGTGCTTGTCGGGGTTACCAGCCTTAGCGATGTCGTAGCATGGCTGATAGCACTCTTTGCGTACGCGCTCCTTAATTTCCTCGTCGTCAACCTCGTGACAATATTCACGCTTGGTCACGCCGAGCTGAGCAGCGAGCTCCTTCTGAGCCACGCACATGGGCTTGATAGCGTCGTGCGCAAACTTGAGAGCTGCGATGAGGTCTTCTTCTTGAACTTCGTCCATCTCACCCTCCACCATCATAATATTGTCGTAAGTAGCACCTACCATCAATTCCATGTCAGCGTTTTCGAGTTGTTCGAAGGTGGGGTTAATAACGAAGTTGCCGTCGATGCGTGCTACGCGAACCTCACTGATGGGTTCCTCAAAAGGCACGTCGCTCACGGCGATAGCTGCACTAGCAGCGAGTCCAGCGAGAGCGTCGGGGCAATCGGCGCCGTCGCTCGAGAACATAAGGATGTGGACGATAGTGTTGGCGTGATAGTTCGATGGGAACAAAGGCCTGAGCACGCGGTCCACGAGGCGTGCTGTCAAGATTTCGTAGTCGCTGGCACGACCTTCACGCTTGGTGAAGCCGCCAGGGAAACGTCCGAAGGAGGAATATTTCTCCTTGTATTCAACTGTGAGGGGCATAAAGTCGGCACCCTCTTCGGCATCCTTAGCCGAAACAACGGTCGCTAACAACATGGTGTTGTTGAAGCGCAATTCAACTGCTCCATCGGCTTGCTTAGCAAGCTTTCCTGTTTCGAGGGTGATCTCGCGTCCGTCACCCAATACGATGGTTTTCTTAGTAGGTGTTAACATCTAGAATAATATTATATAATATAAAAAATCGTGCAAAGGTACAAAAAAGTTACCACTTAACAGTTATAAGTCTAAAGTTTTTTTCAACAAGCCTTAAAAAGCACGAAATTCTATAATCAATTAAGTTTTCAGCATAATAAAACAATGAGACGACATCGCTGCCGCCTCATTGAACTTCAAATGTATAAAAAATTTATCTAAAACTTTTTATTTCAGAACTTTCACAGTGCTTGTAGAACCATCGCTGTAGCGAGTAACCACGATGTTCACACCCTTGAATGGAGTGTCGCTCTCAATACCAGCTGGGTTGTAGTACTTAACTCCAACAGGCTGACAGGTGTTCAGGTTTTGGACAATGCCTGTAGGAATATTATCATAATCCTTAGAAGAGAATTCAACAGTGCCTTCTGCTACATAATAGTCGAAATCACTACCAGTCAATTCACCTGCACGAGGAGCGTTAGCTGGAGCTGGAGTAATAACAAGATTCTTGGTGTCGCCATCAAGGGTCACCTTCATCTTATAAGTGCCTGGCAAAATCTTAAACGACCTTCCCCTGCCTTGCTCACCATCATCTAATTTCAATGTTTCGCCAAAATCACCGTCCTCTACAATATAATTGCCACCCCAATTATATTTTTCAGTCCAAGCTCCAATGCGATAAGCATTAATAGCATCCCAATCATTGCCAAGCTTAGTCGTGAATCCGAAGTATCCGTAACTGTCGTTATCGGCTACGGCTTTAGTAATGGTCACATTACCAGTGTAAACCTTGCCATCGGTTGAGTAGAGATTAGCGATAGATTGCGATGTCCACCAGTGGATAGTTTTGCCATCACCAAGAACATAGAGCACCTTTGGCATTGATTCGCCTGGCTCTTTATTTGTCAATGGGTTGTCGCTGCGTGTAAAGTAAGCGCGAACCTTAAACTCTGCCTTGAGTTCATCAAGAGAACCATATTGGTCGTTATCACTAAGTTTTAGGCGCTCGGCACCAAATGTTGCACGTGTCTCACCTTCAACTGCATCGGCAAACAATGGTTCAGGTGCATTGGTGTCACCTGGATTCTGAGCCTTGGCAAATGACACTGAACGCTCACCAAGCTTAGGAGCATTTTGTTTCTTCAGATTAGCCATACTCATAGTCAGGAAAGTTCCATCATTTTCAGGCAATGTCAGCTGATCGCCGTAGTTGATGTCTTCATAGAGATACCATCCATTCTCGTCTATGCCACTGATGCGTGCAGCACGTGTCGGGAACTCATCGGTGTTCTCTTTCAAAATATTATTGGTGTTATCCACATTACGCCAAGCACGAACCTTATAAAGTTCATAGCCTTCGGGCACATTCAGAGCCTTGAAGCTCAGCAAAATGTTGTAGTAAGAATACCACTTATTTCCATCCTGCCATTTTGATTCACTCATCAACGGATAGGTCTCACTTGGAGTAACAACCTCAACATCAAGCTTACCCAGTGCGGTGTTGGCACGTGGGGCACCATAAGTATTGTTATCTATACGCTTTGTATAAACTACAGCCTGTGGCACGTAGTAGTAAGCGCCGCCATTATCTTTAAGCTCTTTATCTTCAAGCTCAACATTTGTGACATTCATGCCTTCGGCAGCAGCGACGTTACCTGTTATCTTGTAGCTGTCCAAACCAAAGGTGGTGCTATAGCCTTCATCACCCTGATTTTGCACATCGCCAAAATAGGTAAATGCACTAGGCACTTGACCACTCTCGGCCCAACGGCAAATCTCATAACGCCAAAGCTCCGACAGAGGTGAGCGCTCAGCTGTTATCGCGTATTTAGAGTTATCAGGTATTGTGACGCTCATATGATCATCAGCCAGAACATCATCAAGTGTGAGAGGTTTGTTTACGCTAGGATCGGTCTTGAACACCTTGAAGAGTCGCTGATTAGAGAACACATCTTTACTCTTAATAGGTTGATTGTTCTCATCAAGTTCATCTAAGTCAAAATACTCGGCAGCCTCAAAGTAGGCACGATAAACATAACTGTTGGGGTGAGCATTCATCGATACGTCAACCGAGAAGTTGTCGAAGAAATGCCAGTTTCCAAATTCCACAACACCTTCTTGCTGACCAGTAGGATAAGTAAAGGTGAAGTATTCCTGATTTTCACTTGCTCTAGAGCCTGAGAATGTCTCCTGTCCGAAGTAGGTCATCTTAACCTTGATGGTGCTATTGGTCTTCTCAACAACCTCGGCGGTAGCAACAACTGTTGAGTCGCCAGGAGTAATAACATGGTTCCAACGTGAGAATTTGATGACGGTACCCACTTTCAGGAAGTTGGCTGTCACACTAGTTCCCTTGTTGTTGGCAACGGCAATCTCGTTCCAATAGTTGTTCTTCTCGTTTTGGATATCGAACTTACTGGAGTTATCAGAGTCAATCTTGAGGGTCATACGCACATTCTTGTCATAACCAGGAATCAAGTAACTCTCGGAATTACTATACTGAAGCGAAAGCCAGTGATCCTTATCCTGACCACGAACAGCATAAGTAACCTCCTTACCAGTGGCATCCATGGGCACATAGTCATAGTAGTCGAGTTCGTTCAAACTGTAGATACCCGACATAGTTACAGGCACATATTCATTGGGGTCGGTTGTTACATTGCCATTGGCATCAAGATATTCACCCATGCCATTCACACGGTAAACGGGCTGATATTCTGTCGAGCCATGAGCATCGGTCACCACGCGCCACAGGCTGAATTCCTGCTCCTCGGCGGGGAGAAAAGTACTCATATTTGAAAGCCAGTTCAACTCAAGCTGATAAACATGTTGCATAACACCGTTCAGTTCAACTTGCTCACCCTCGATAGGATTAAGGTGAATCACATACATATCCATGCGGGGAGCATGGTCTTGGTTGTAATATACAAACTGTTGAGCGATTGTTTCGTCATTGGTAAACACAGCATTGTCGCGCGACTGAGTTGAGCCATCGGGATAGGTAGTATTTGTGTGATACAATAAGCGATAGTCGGGCACGAAGAACAACAGGTCACGAACGTCGGGGGCGCTGGTCACAGGGTCGTTGTCGCCAAGCATCTTGAACTCATGGCCTTTGCCCGTTCCTGTTGTTTCATCAATCTTTTGGGCCTCGGCATAGGGCACAGTAAGGCAGTCATGATATACTGGAAAACCAGTCTGATCAGTGCCTGTAGCATCAAGACCTGTTACGAGTGTTTTATAGATATCGGCTTTAGCATCACCATTAGTTGCCATTGCAGGGCTGAATTGCTCAAACATATGGTAGAATAAAGGCTCGGCATCTTCGTCATTATAACCAAAATAGTAAGTAGATTGATTAGCATTACGATAAAGTCCAAAGTGTGGCTCATCACAATAGTTAAAGCTTCCCCATGTGGATACATAAGAGTTCTTGTAATAACGCGACTGACCCTTGGAAATAATAAAGAAGCGGTTTATCTTATTAGCATCAATCTTGAACAAGGTGCCTTGGTCAATATTTGTACCAGTACGTTTGGCCTCGGTGAGCAGACGAACCGATTTGACGGTTTTCAGCATATACTGCACCAGATTCTGGTATGGGTCTGACGAGAAGGTTTTATATGCGTTGTTGGTAGCATCCCAAATGTCAGATGTCTTAAAACCATCTTGCATTTCAACCAGCAGCAAGGTGTAACCTTCTTGATTGGGCCTATAATCAGTTGGGTCGAAATAAGCATATTGAGTTTGATGATAGCAGCTTTGAGAATCTCCATCCAATAAGAAATTCATATAATGCGAAGAACTTGTACCATCACCTTGAGGGAAAAATGCTGTTTGAATCGTATTCTTAGGGCTTATGCTCCATCCTGCAGTGTTATCATAACCAATTCCACCTAACAACTCCCTGTAATAACCACTTGCAATTTTTTCATATGAAGTACTTTCCACTGTCACTGAGCCCACTGCCGAATAACTTACTGATCCTTCTTCCTGACCTGCAGCGGTATATCCACGATAATAAGGTCCAGGAAGATTTTGGTTAGTATAGACTGCGCGAAGCAGGGCAATGGCATGACCTGCCGAGAGCTCGTCAGTTACCTCAACCACGTCGAGCAAAGTGCCTTCATTGGTTGGATTAGCCACATTAATAGGATACTTGTAGGTAAAACCTGGCAGTTCTCGAATCTCATCGGCTGTGAGGGTAACCATTTCCTTGGTTTTGATTTTTGTGAGCACCATGTTCTCATGATAACCATAACCATTCAAAGCGTTACTTCCAGATGTGACTTGCGACTCATTAATATAATTGTTAGCTGTCTGAGTTAGAATTCCATTGGTCGCATCATAAGAGAAAGTGACACTGTTAATGGCTTGATTTCTTTCACCAACAAAATAGTGGTGATCTCCATTGCTGTCAACGCCATAATCTTGTCCTGAAGCAAATGTAACAGTTGTGCCACTGATAGTTCCTTCAATCCAACCATCGCGCACATACTTACTCAAGCCTTGAATATAGACTTTCCCATTAGCTATGGCAACATTCACGGTGTTAAATCCAAATGTTCCTAGAATCCAACCGGTTTCGCTGCTGGATGTGTAAGCACCGTTGTCGTACCAGTCGGTCTGAATCAACCATTCCTCGGCGGTCACACCGCTAGGTGGAGCTTTCAATACAACGCCAGGTCCTACGGCGGGAGCATTCATCTTGCCTTGTGCCTTGAGTGCAACAGGAGATTTCAATTCCTTACCAGTAGCAACTTGTGGCTTGCTTGTCTTTGGTTTAGCAACCTCTGTGGGCTGAACGCCAGTTGAAGTTGCAGGTTTAGCACAATCAAGAGCCTTGTGGTTATGCCTAACTTGATTTTCAACTTTGCGTATACCTTGATCAGGACGCCCATCATGTTGCGTCACGTTTTCTTGTGCAGCCGGGAGCAGCGTCACAGCATCTTGTGCCGCTGCTTGCTGCCACATGGGCCAGGCGACAGCGGCGATTAGTAGTAATCTCAGAATTCGTGTCATAATAAAAAATTTTAGATAAAGTTTTAAATAATATATTTTTTCCTTCTATATGCTTTCAAGTGGTGCATAATTATACACCAAAACATACACTATAAAAGTGCACATTAAAAAGTGTTGCCTCAAACTTGAGTTGATGATTACAATTCTATGGCTTAAATTTCTGACTCCTAAATAGTTTGGTTCATTTTTCTGTCAGCAAATCTATTATAAAAACCATCTTTGGGCTCAAGTAGCAAACACATTAGGCTTAATTTCAATGCAAATTTATTACAAATAATTGAAATGACAACCATTTTTGGTAAAAAAAACACCAATAATAATAGGTTTAACAAAATTTTTATTGTCATTTACATTAATTAACACTTAAGCCTTAAATTTTAGTTTTATCAACAAAAATCGTCACAAAAGAGGCACAAATAATTCTAAATCATAATATTTAGACACAAAACCCACCAATTCAAGCGGTGGCCACTGTAATCACGCCAATGCAGAGAAGCACATAAAAATACCATCTTGACATAGGGCTTAACAACCCATAAGAATAATATAGCACAACATCTCCGTAATGCTTAAAAAGATGACAGAGATGTTGCGCTAGCTATATGTTCTTGCTGAAAAAACGAATTACTCGACCCAGAGGACGAGCCCCTTGAGGTACTCACCTTCGGGATGATAGATGTTGATGGGGTGATCGGCTGGTTGGGTGAGCTGATGCAGGATGCGCACCTTGCGGCGACACTGCGCTGCCGCACTGAAGACGGCAAGCCTAAACTGCTCTTTAGATACCGCCTGTGAGCACGAGAAGGTGAATAGCACTCCCCCACTCTGTATCTTGCTGAGCGCCTTGGCGTTGAGGCGGCGATAGCCCACGAGGGCATTCTTGAGCGCGCTCTTGTGCTTGGCGAATGCTGGTGGGTCGAGGATGATAAGGTCGTAAGCGTCGCGCTCCATACGGTCGAGATAGTCGAAAGCATCCTCGGCAAACGCTTTGTGACGTTCGTCACCTGGGTAGTTGAGTTCGACGTTGCGCTCGGTGAGCATAACAGCCTTGCCCGAACTGTCAACCGAATGAACAAGTTTCGCTCCTCCACGCATGGCGTAGAACGAGAATCCACCAGTGTAGCAGAACATGTTGAGCACACGACGGTCTTTAGAGAAACGTTCAAGCAGGGAGCGATTCTCGCGCTGGTCAACAAAGAAGCCAGTCTTCTGCCCACGAAGCCAGTCAACGTGGAACTGGAGACCGTTCTCCATTGCCACATCGGTGTCGAACTCGCCAATAAGGTATTGGTTCTCAGGATCGAGATGTGCCTTGTAGGGCAACGTGGTCTCACTCTTGTAATATACATTTTTAATAACACCTGCGGGCAGCTCTACTAGAGCTTGAGCAATCACCTTGCGTGCAAAATGCATGCCTGGCGAATGAGCCTGAATAACTGCGGTTGAACCATAGACGTCAACCACCAATCCCGGCAAGAAGTCGCCCTCGCCGTGGATGAGGCGGAAGGAGTTGTTGTCGGGGCGAATTAGATTCAGGGCGCGGCGCACGTTCCACGCCTGCTCGAGTCGGTCGCGATAGAAAGCTTCGTCGATAGCTGTGTCGCCCCAAGCAAGAATGCGCACCATGATGCTGCCCACCTGGAAATGACCGTTGCCAATGTGAGTGCCATCGTTAGAGAACACCGACACAAGGTCGCCTTCTTCGATGGTGTCGTCGGCAGTTGCTATCGCACCCGAAAACACCCATGGATGGAATCTTTTTAGCGACTCTTCCTTACCACGTCGCAGGGTTATCTTTTTGTAGTTCATAGTTCTAAGTTCACAGTTAAGAGTTGTTGGTTCTTAGTTTTCTTGACGCAGTCAATTGTACATTATAGTAGTGGCTTGATAATCCATCGGTAGATGTCGTTACCGTTGGCCCAAAGCAGGAGTGCAATGAGGATTATCATACCCACCAGCTGCGCCCGCTCCATGAACTTGTCGCTTGGTTTGCGGCGGAAAATAATCTCATACAGTAGGAACATCACATGACCTCCATCGAGAGCAGGAATGGGAAGTATGTTCATGAATGCAAGTATTACCGACAGGAAAGCTGTAAGGTCCCAGAAGCTAACCCAGTTCCAAGTGTCGGGGAAGATACTGCCAATTGTACCAAATCCACCCAAACTTTGTGCACCTTCCTTGGAAAACAGCAACTTAAGGCTGCTTACATAGTTAACCATCTTGGTCCATCCCATCTCGATGCCTCGAGGTATCGACTCAAAAAAGCCATAAGCTTTAGACTCCACCTTGTAGATTAGTGGCGCTGGGCGCAATCCAATTCCTATCTTGCCGGCATCGCTCACGGCCACATTGGCACTATCGAGCTTGCCGTCACGCATGAGCGTCATCTTCACAGTCTTGCCCTTATGCTCTATAAGCTGTGCAGTGAAAATACCGAAATCAGCAACATCAACTGTATCAACCGTCAAAATCCTGTCTCCCTTCTTAAGCCCAGCTTTATCGGCTCCGTCGCCAGGCAACGTCGACTCAACAACTACCGGAACGCGATAGTCAATAAAAGGCTCACCACGCTTAGCATCGGCCTCAGCATCAAAGATGAATTTTTCAGGAATGTCAATAGTTACGGTATCGCGACCATTGCGCAACACTTTTACTTGCTTTGCCGTAGTCATTGCCTGCACCTCGTCGCTATTGAGGTAGTAAAGTTGTCTTTCATCGGCGCTAAGAGGGATGTCTCCATCTTTGAAGCCAATCTTCTCGGCGCTCTGACAGAAGTTCATGCCCATCTCGGCATTCTTGTAAGGAATATACTGCTCTCCCCAGTAGTAAACCATTCCGGCATAGATGATGATGGCGAGCAAAAAGTTATTCACTACACCACCAATCATGATGAGCAATCGTTGCCATGCCGGCTTTGAGCGGAACTCCCATGGTTGCTCAGGTTGCTTCATCTGCTCAGTGTCCATCGACTCGTCGATCATGCCTGCAATCTTGCAGTAGCCACCAAGGGGCATCCAACCCACGCCATACTCGGTATCGCTTTTCTTGGGTTTATACTTTAAAAGGCTACCATCCCAGTTAATTCCGAGTTTTTTGAGCCCGATATCGAAAAATAGATAAAACTTCTCAACTTTTACTCCAAAGATCCTTGCCCACATAAAATGGCCCAACTCGTGAATGAACACGAGCAGTCCTAATGAGGCAATCATCTGTAAAGCTTTAATCCAAAATGTAGCTGTCATCATATAAATTGAATCATGTATTAAAAAGAGGGAATCAAACTCTTGGCATAGCTGCGCGACTCGGCATTGCTTTGCACATAGTCGTCGTAGCCTGGACTGTCGATAAAGGGAGCCCAAGCCATTGTTTTCTCTATTGTATTGTAGATGTCATTAAAGCCAATCTTGTCGGCGAGGAAAGCCGCTACTGCTATTTCGTTGGCAGCGTTCATCACGCAAGGCACGTTGCCCCCACGGCGTGCTGCCTCATAGGCAGTGCCCAGTAATGGAAACTTCTCGAAGTCGGGTTTCTCAAAAGTTAGCAATGCATAGTCGGCTATCGTCATGCGTGGCTCGTTGGTCGCCAAGCGTCCCGGCAGTCCCAGTGCATAGCGAATGGGCAAGTGCATGTCGGGGAGACCAAGCTGAGCCTTGACCGAGCCGTCGACAAATTCCACCATGGAGTGCACTATTGACTGTGGATGCACCACGATGTCGATGCGTTCCTGAGAGACGCCGTAGAGCCACTTAGCCTCAATCATCTCGAAGCCCTTGTTCATCATCGTGGCGCTATCGATGGTAATTTTTGCGCCCATCGCCCAGTTGGGATGCCGCAGAGCGTCGTCCTTAGTAACGGTTGCAAGCCTTTCGCGCGGGAAGGTGCGGAAAGGTCCACCCGAAGCAGTGAGGATGAGTTTCGACACATTCTTCATATCCTCACCCACAAGGCACTGATAGAATGCGCCATGCTCACTGTCAACGGGGTAGAGCACCGATTCAGAATCCTTGAGCAGCTCATTGATAAGCTCGCCAGCAACCACTAGGGTTTCCTTGTTGGCAAGAGCAATCTTCTTACCGGCCTTGATGGCTGCGATAGTCGAAGCGAGACCGCTATATCCTACCATGGCGGTGACCACGGTATCAACTTCGGGAAGAGCTACCAGTTCCGACACCACGCTGTCGCCAGTGTGCACCGCGATTCCTGTGCCGTCGAGAACTTGAGTCACTTTCTCAAAGAGATCCTCGCTAGCAATCACCACATTGCGAGGTTTAAACTGCATAGCTTGCTCTATGAGCAAGTCGGCACTTCGATTAGCCACCAGCAAGTCCACCTCAAAAAGATGTGGATACTCGGCCACGATATCAAGCGTCTGCCTCCCAATCGAGCCAGTGCTTCCCAAAACTGCTATTTTACGCTTTTGTTCCACAAAAATTGCTTTAAAAACTTACAAAGTTAAGCATTTTAGTTGTCTCAACGAAATGTATAGTTATTTTTAACGATTTCAAACAATTTTTGAAGTCTAAGCCAATAAAGAAAGTCCGACAAGGTCTGACAGCGTCGGACCAAGTCGGACTATACCCACTTATGTGTTATAAGTAATATTTCTTAGAGAGCGAGACGCAAACCTATGTCGTCATCACCAAAGAGGGTTGGTGATTTGAAACGCTTAGAAATACGGCATTTAATGGCTTTGCTGTACCAGCTTCCACCACGCAAAACTTTCTCACCACCTGTTGCTGGGCCTGTTGGGTTGACCTGTGCCTCGGCACTGTAATCAGCATACCAGTCGCTACACCACTCCCATACATTACCGCTCATGTCGTAGATGCCAAGCTCGTTGGGAGCCTTTGTTGCAACAACATGAGTTTCTTCCGAATCGCTCTTATACCAAGCCACATCGTCAATATTGTTGCTGCCAGCATAGAGATAGCCTTGACTCTCGTTGCCACCGCGTGCGGCAAACTCCCATTCGGCCTCGGTTGGGAAGCGGAAATTCAAGCCAGTCATTTCGTTAAGTTTAGCTATGAAATTCTGACACATCTCATAATTGACATACTCAACAGGGTATTGCATGTTACCTCCATGGCCACTGTAGTTCCACCCCATAACAGCATACCAAAGCTCTTGAGTAACCTCAGTTTGACCAATTGAGAACGAGCTAACCGTCACTTGATGTACTGGTCCCTCATTATAGTAATCTTCACCACTTTGGTAATCAGGATTACCCATCATAAATGTTCCTCCATCAACATTTACCATCACGAAAGTCACACCATTGACAGTGTACTCAGTAGTTTCAAATGGAAATCCATTGAGCATCACATCATAGATTGCTGTAATGTCGGCAGCGGTAACGTTTCCGTCGCCATTCACATCGTAGGCGGTTTCAGGATAAGTAGTGTCGTTGATGAGCATTTTGTTATAAACCGCAGTGATGTCGGCAGCAGTGACTTGACCATCTCCTGTCACGTCCCAGCCTTTAGCCAACATGGGCATCGAGAGCATTAAAATAGCCCCCATTGCGAGTAAAAATCTTTTTGTGTTCATAGTTGATATAATTAATTTGATTTCTTCCAAACAATAATATTTTGAATTCACAAAGTTATTACAAATCGTGTAAACCACAAAATATTTACATTATTTCTTGCTCAGGCATGTAGCAGTCCGGGCTGCGAGGCGAGCGTTGTTGAGCACAAGTTGAATATTGGCATCCAAGCTGTTACCTCCAGTGATATCTTTGATTTCAGCAAGCAAAAATGGGGTTGTAGCTTTGCCTTTGATGCCCAATTCCACACTCTTTTTCACAGCTTTGTCAATAGCCTCATTAATGTAGTCGGGGTCAAGCGAATACTCTTCGGGAATGGGATTAGTAACAAGCATACCGCCAGCGAGCCCCATATCGAGTTTTGCGCGGAAGGCAGCGGCAAGCTCCTCGGGAGTATCGATGCGGTAGTCCACCTTAAAACCACTGGTACGGGTGTAGAAGGCAGGCAACTCCTCGGTACCATAACCAATCACTGGCACGCCCTTAGTCTCGAGGTACTCGAGGGTTAGACCAAGGTCCAATATTGACTTCGCGCCAGCGCAAATCACCATCACTGGAGTTTGAGCCAGCTCTTCAAGGTCGGCACTGATGTCCATGGTAGTCTCAGCACCACGATGCACACCGCCAATGCCGCCTGTGGCAAACACCTTAATACCCGCCATTGCAGCGATTATCATGGTTGTAGTAACAGTTGTAGCTCCATCCTCACCACGTGCAATGAGTACTGGAAGGTCACGGCGCGATGCCTTGGTCACAGCCTGTCCCTTCTTGCCAAGGTACTCAATTTCCTCGGGTGTGCAACCCGCCTTCAACTTGCCGCCAATTATGGCGATAGTTGCCGGCACAGCGCCGTTGTCGCGGATTGTTTGTTCCACCTTGAGAGCAGTTTCCACATTCTGCGGATAGGGCATCCCATGAGAAATTATTGTAGACTCAAGCGCTACGACAGGTTTTCCTGCCTCAAGCGCCTCTTTTACTTCCTGAGAAATAGACAAGTATTTATTCATATTGCTGTTAGTTTTTAGTCGCGATGCAATCGCAACACGCTAGACTTATTATTTGGCTGTTAATTGAGATATTTCAGGATTTACTGCAGTTGTAGATTGGAGAGCGAGTGCTGCTGCCAAGATGCCTTGAGCGCATGCATCATTCATAGTGGCACCCCCACACTCGGCATGAACAACAGCAGCCATGAAAGCATCGCCTGCACCCGTAGCGTTCACCACTGTCACAGCCCGTGATGGCTGCAAAATGCCGTGACCACCATCGCTGCAATACACGCCTCTTGCACCCATCGTAATATAGATGCGGGTCACTCCTTGGCTGATGAACCATCGCGCCATAGCCTCTACATCGCCTTTGATGCCCGAGAGAGCCACAGCCTCGGCATGGTTGACCTTGACGATGAGAGGTTCATGACGATTGACACCTAACACCCGGTCAATCTTAACGGCTTTGGCAGCCGAAGTGGCGTCAATATATAAAGGTGCCTTGCAAGATGTGGCAAGGTATTGCAGCACATCACCGCTAATGTTACAGTCGGCCACGACGGCCACGCTGGCATTGATACTTGCGATGTGGGCTGCCAACATTTCAGGGGTGAGATGCGACATGAGTTCCATATCGGCCGCTCCAGCCTGCATTTCTCCGTTGTGATCGTTGACGCAGATGAAATAGTTGCTCCTTGCTCCCGCAACCTCAAGAATAGGGTCGACGGTCATGCCAACACGGCGACAGTCGTCACGCAAGGAAAGGGCTATGCTATCGTCACCAAAGACGGTAAACAGCCTGACCTCGTCACCCATGAGACACAAGTTGTGGGCTATATTGCGTCCAACCCCACCAAAGGAAATTTCAACCCTACTGGGATTAGAATCACATGGCACGTAGCGTCCTATAGGACTGGCTGTAATGTCGATATTGGCAGCACCTATTACTGTAATCATTTTCCTTTATAAATTATGAATTATGAATTGACAAAGGGCTTCGGCGCAGCGCTCACCGTCGATAGCACTCGAAACTATACCACCGGCATAGCCCGCTCCCTCGCCACAAGGATATAGGCCTTTCACTTCTATGTGATGCAGGTGTTCGCTGTCGCGTGTGATGCGCAAAGGCGAAGATGTGCGGGTCTCTACACCAATAACTATTGCCTCATTGGTCAAGAAGCCCTTAGCCTGACGGCCAAAGAGTTTAAAGGCCTTAGTCAAGCGATGACTAATGAACTGCGGCAACCACTGGTCAAGGCGCGAGGGTTGCAAACCTGCTGCATAAGACGAAGGTGGAATGAGTTTCGATGGCTTTCCCTGAACGAAGTCGAGCATGCGTTGGGCTCCGGCACACTGGCTGTTGCCAGCCATTTGATAGCATCGCTCCTCGAGAGCTTCCTGGAAACGCATCACACGCAAAACTCCATATTGGTGAAAACGTTTTGGCACATCGTCGGGACGCACTTCAACCACCATTCCACTATTGGCCCAATAGGTTCCTCTAGTGCTTGGCGACATGCCATTCACCACGAGTTGTCCTGGTTGACTGGCCGCTGGCACCACAACTCCACCGGGGCACATACAGAAAGAATAAACCCCTCGGTCATTAATCTGCGTCACAAAGCTATACTCGGCAGCGGGGAGATAGTCGCCCCGACCACCTGACTTGTGATATTGTATTTGATCAATAATGTGCTGAGGATGCTCCAAGCGCACCCCCACAGCAATGCCTTTCTCCTCCATTGAGATATTGGCCTCATGAAGCATCTCATAGACATCGCGTGCCGAGTGCCCTGTGGCCAGAATCACAGGCCCGTGAAATTCTTCACCTGTAGAACTTTTAACACCAGTAACCTCACGAGCATCACTGACAATCAGTTCAGTCACTCTTGTGCCAAAATGCACTTCACCACCACAGTCAAGGATAGTGTTGCGCATATTCTCGATGATTCCGGGCAACTTGTCGCTACCAATGTGGGGATGGGCGTCAATAAGAATGTCCTCGCTAGCTCCATGCTGATGGAAAATACCTAAAATGCGGTCGACCGAACCACGCTTTTTACTACGGGTGTAGAGTTTTCCATCGCTATAGGCACCTGCACCACCCTCGCCAAAGCAGTAGTTGCTATCGGGGTCAACAATGCCCTGACGGGAGATTGCCGCCACATCGATGCGCCGGTCGCGCACATTCTTTCCACGTTCGAGCACGATGGGCTTCACGCCTAGTTCAATGAGTCGCAGCGCTGCAAAGAGCCCACCAGGTCCAGCTCCCACTACAATGGCTTGACGGTCGCCTTTCACACGGCGGTAAACTATAGGCGGCACCAAGTAGTCGGCCTTCATAGGCTCATCGATGTAGGCACGCACCTTGAGATTTACCATCACCTTTTCCTTGCGAGCGTCGATTGAGCGCTTGATGATGCGCACTCCACTCAGTCGCCGGCGCATGATGCCTTCTTGCTTAGCCACAACTTCCTCGACAGCGTCGAGAAAATGTGCAGTGCGTGGATCCACACGCAGTTGTATTTCTTTTATCATATAATATTGAGTATTACTGAACAAGAAAAAAGGGAAGGAAGGCATTAACTCTCCACTCTCACACTTTCCTCTCCACTATCTAAAACAGCTTAGCGAGATTCTCGCTCATCATTTTCACCGACATAGCTAGCAGGATGATACCAAAGAACTTGCGCAAGAAGAAAATGCCTCCCTCGCCCAGAAATTTCTGTATTTTATCGGTAGCCTTTATCACAATAAACACCCAAACCATATTTATTGCCAAGCCAATAAGAATATTGATATCGGCATACATCGCCTTGAGTGAGATGAGAGTGGTGAGCACACCAGCGCCCGCAATCAAGGGGAACACCATGGGCACAATAGTGGCTCCACCGCTGGGAGCATTGTTCTTGAAGATTTCTACATCTAGAATCATCTCGAGAGCCATGAGAAACATCAAGAAACCACCGGCAGCGGCAAATGACTGGATGTTGCAGTTAAAAATCTCGAGAATCCAATAGCCACCATAGTAGAATCCTACCATCACAATGGCCGAATACAATGTTGCTTTCCAGGCGCTTATCTCACGCCCTTTAGAGCGCAAATCCATAATAATGGGCACCGAGCCCACTATGTCAATGATACTGAGCAACACAAGCGCCGAACTTAATATCTGTGTGAAATTCATTTTTATTCTAATGCATTATGCTTAATGCACCATGCACAATTAGTTTAAAGTTTTTATATAATAAAAAGTCATTATTTCACCTCTATGCCAAGGCCAGGATGATGAGTTGCGCCGTTATTACACGCAGGAACATCGTGAGTGGGTACACGGTGCTATAGGCTACCGCGGGAGCGTCGTTACCTGCCGTTTTGTTGGCATAGGCAAGGGCTGGTGGATCGGTTGTGGCACCAGCCACCATGCCCATAATGGTGCAATAATTCAGCTTGAACTTTCCACGTGCCACGAGAGTGACTATGAGTAGTGGAATGAATGTTATCAAGAAGCCATAGAGCACCCAGCGCGCTCCCTGAGCGTTGAATACCGTCTCGGCAAAGTTGCCACCGGCTGCAATGCCCACACTGGCAAGGAAGAGGCAAATTCCCAGCTCTCGCAAAAGCAAGTTAGAGCTACTGCTTGTATAGGTGATGAGTTTGAGTTTATAGCCATATCTACCGAGCAAAATCGCTACAATTAATGGTCCGCCAGCAAGACCAAGCTTCATGGGCACGCTCATTCCTGGCAACATCAGTGGGATGCTACCCAAGATAATACCCATTACTATGCCAATAAACATTGTGAAAATATTAGGATGGTCAAGGGCCTTTACCGAGTTACCCAAATAATTGGCAAGGCGATCAATGTCTTTAATGTTGCCTACCACGGTGAGACGGTCACCTACCTGCAACGCAAGGTTAGGGCTAGCGAGCAAGTCAAGGCCAGCACGGTGCACGCGTGTAACATTAACTTTGAAACCCATACGAAGTCGCAACGAACCGAGTTTGCGACCCGAGAATTCGCTTTTGGTCACTACTATGCGACGTGCTGTAACAGGGTCGGGGTCGGCCTTCCAGTCCATCTTCTCATGAGGACCAAGCACGGCGTCAAACATCTCCTCATCCTGCTGGCTCATAACAACGAGTAGCAGGTCGCCTTCCTCAACAATAGTCTCACTAACAGGAATGTGGACGTGACCATCACCCTTACGGATGCGCGAAATGATGAAATTATGGTCAATAATCTGGTGCAAATGATGGATGGTAGAACCAATTATCAGCTTGTTTGTAACCTTATAAGTTACAAGATGAGGCTGAAGCTGGGAATTGGTCTTATCATCTTCTATCTCTTTCGACTCCTTGTCAACGCCAATCTTGAAAATTACCTTAAGGACAATAAACGATAGGATGATTCCTACCACACCAAGGGGATAGGCTGCGGCATATCCCATTGACATCGACTCATTCAATGCACTGGCGGCATCGCCTTGGGTCTCAATAAGCGTTTGCTGAGCAGCACCAAGGCCAGGGGTATTGGTAATAGCACCCGATAGGATTCCCACCATGTCGGTAATACTCGTATCGCCAACGCCAAAGTAAATGCCAAGTGCAACAGCGATGTTAAGCACAATGATAGAAATGGCCAAGCAATTAAGTAGCAAGCCGCCATGCTTGAATGAAGAGAAGAACGATGGACCCACTTGTAGACCTATCGAGAAAATGAACAGTATGAGTCCAAACTCTTGAATAAACTTAAGAGTATTCATGTCGACCTGAAGCCCCAGGTGTCCGGCAAGGATTCCCACAAAAAGGACAAAAGTGGCACCAAGTGAGATTCCTTTGATTCTCACCTTACCTAAAATTACTCCCAAGGCAATAACAATGGCGTAGATAAAAATGGAATGAGCCACGCCAGTGCCAGTCAAAAGTTCTGCAAACCAGTTCATTGAATCAAGCTTCATTTATTCTTTTGTGCTACCGTTTTTGATAGCTAACAATTAATCTTTCTTTTCAAGTTGCAAAGGTACAAATAAAATAATTATTATTTGTTAGTTTTGACTTATTTGTTTTCATTCATAAGTCAAATCACTGAATAATAGAATGCCAGCAATTATTATGTTTTACTATTTTAATTAATTCAGTAATCTATCAACAAAAAACTGATTTCTGATATCTAATTAATGATAACTAAAAACTTTTTTGTAATTTTGCAGTTTGGAAATCTATAAACACATATAAAATTATGTCGATTGAAAATATACTTTCACAAGCTACCGCACAGGCGGTGAATGAATTATATGGCTTAACAGTTGAGCCACAAACCATTGTACCTCAAGCAACACGCAAGGAGTTTGAGGGAAACCTCACCATCGTGGTGTTCCCCTTCCTGAGGGCATCCCACAAGGCTCCCGATGCCACAGCACAGGAGATTGGTGAATATCTCGATACTCATTGCGAGGCTGTTGAGAAATTCAACGTCATCAAGGGCTTCCTCAATATCACAATCAAGCCCTCGTTCTGGGCACAACTGCTTGACAACATCTGCCGTGACGAAAATTACGGTTTCAAGCAAGAGACTCCCGATAGCAAGCTTGTGATGATTGAATACAGCTCGCCAAACACCAACAAGCCACTTCACCTGGGCCACGTGCGCAACAACCTACTGGGCTTCAGCTTGTCACAAATTCTGAAAGCCAATGGCAACAAGGTGGTAAAGACCAACATTGTGAACGACCGCGGCATCCACATTTGCAAGTCGATGCTCGCTTGGCTCAAGTGGGGAAACGGCGCCACTCCCGAGAGCACTGGCAAGAAGGGCGACCACTTGATTGGTGACTTCTATGTGCTCTTCGACAAGCACTACAAGGCCGAAATCAAAGAGATTGCCGAAACTCAAGGCATCAGTGAGGAAGAGGCCGAGAAGCAATCAACCCTCATGAAGGAGGCTCGCGAAATGCTCAAGAAGTGGGAGGATAATGATCCCGAAGTGCGCGATCTGTGGGAGAAGATGAACTCATGGGTTTATGCTGGATTCGACGAGACCTATAAGCGCATGGGCGTGGATTTCGACAAGATTTACTACGAAAGCCAAACCTATCTTGAGGGCAAGGAGAAAGTAGAGGAAGGACTAGAGAAAGGCGTGTTCTACCGTAAGGAAGACAACAGCGTGTGGGCCGATCTCACCCCCGATGGTCTCGACCACAAACTCTTGCTGCGCAGCGACGGCACCAGCGTTTATATGACTCAAGACATAGGCACCGCCAAACTCCGCTATCAGGACTACCCTATCGACAAGATGATATATGTAGTGGGCAACGAGCAGAACTATCACTTCCAAGTGCTGTCGCTCTTGCTCGACAAGCTCGGCTTCAAATGGGGCAAAGACCTTATCCACTTCTCTTATGGTATGGTTGAGCTACCCCATGGCAAGATGAAGTCGCGCGAGGGAACAGTGGTAGATGCCGATGACCTGATGGACAAGATGGTAGAAGACGCGTTGGCAATGTCGAGCGACCGTCTCGAGGGCATGACCGATGAGGAGAAGCGCGAGGTGGCACGCATCATTGGCATGGGTGCGCTCAAGTATTTCATTCTCAAGGTTGACCCACGCAAGAACATGTTGTTCAACCCTGCCGAGAGTATCGACTTCAATGGTAATACCGGTCCATTCATCCAGTATACCTACGCCCGCATCCAGTCGCTACAGCGAAAGGCCGGTGACAACCTACCAGTCCTCAACGTAGAGGCCGTAACTCCTAATGAGAAGGAGATTGCCATCATCCAACGCGTTGCCGACTTCGCAAGCGTTGTTGAGGAGGCTGGCAAGACCTATAGCCCTGCTCTTATTGCTAACTACACTTATGAGCTTGCCAAGGAGTTCAACCAGTTCTATCACGACTACAGCATCCTCAAGGAGGAAGACGAGAACGTGAAGGTGTTCCGCCTGGAGCTCTCGCGCACCGTGGCAACAGTCATCAAACGAGCGTTCTCACTCCTCGGCATCGAAGTTCCAGAAAGAATGTAATTCAGGTCAGGAATGGCAAGAATTTATTGGCACGCTTTTTGCTACAATTTTAGGAAAACAAACTAACAACTATAGATTATGAACTACAACAACATTCCACCGCTGCCTCAAGCCAGCGCAACACAGGCAGCGCCACAGCAGAGTGAGTGGGATCTCACCGCCTACATGTCGCAAGTGATGCGCAAAGTGTATGTAAAAATGTTCCTTGGTCTGCTCGTTACAGCACTCACATCATGGTTTGTGCTTAACAACGAGACCATTCTCATGACCCTGGTTCAGAGTCGTGGACTACTCATTGGATTGTGCGTCGCCGAGCTTGCTTTGGTTTTCATCCTCTCGATGGCAATAAACAAACTCAGCTCGCCATTAGCGACACTGCTATTCTACGTCTATGCTGTGATTAACGGTGTGACGCTAACGCCCATCTTCTTGATGTACACCATGTCGTCGATTGCTCTCACATTCTTTGTGACAGCAGGCGTGTTCTTGGCGATGTCAATCTATGGCTACACCACCAAGAGTGACCTCACGAAGTTTGGCACCTACTTAATAATGGGGCTCATTGGACTGATTATTTGCTCCATTATCAACATCTTCTGGGCCAACAGCGTGATGGACTGGATTGTGAGCTTTGCTGGTGTGTTAATCTTTACTGGACTCACTGCATGGGACACTTGGAAAATCAAGCAGATGGCTATGGAAACCGACGAGGCCAACGCAGGCAAACTCGCCACACTTGGAGCCCTATCGCTCTATCTCGACTTTATCAACCTCTTCCTCTATCTGTTGCGCTTCTTGGGAAGCCGCGATTAAGCACCTTGCTTGATAAGAGATTAAAAGTATAGTTTAAAACAAGGCACCGCTGCATGATTGTTGCGGTGCCTTGTTGCTTTATTCTAAGCCATGAAAATGAGCGCAAAAACATAATCATAAACAGTTCAATAATTAATAAAAAGCACAATTATACAATAAAACCGCGCAAATGTAGTTTATATTTTAGATAACAATATATTTTGGCTGTTACAGATTATGAAGAAAACAACAAGAATACTCGTGGCAATTGCGATGTTGCTTAGCAGCACCGCAGCATTTGCCGACGATGACATCAAGAATGAAGAGTTCAACCCCATCACCACTGGTGTGACATCGCTCAGCATCACCCCTGATGCCCGCGGTGCTTCAATGGGTGACCAGGGTGCAGCAACCGACCCCGACGTCAACTCTCAATTCTGGAACCCGTCGAAGTATGCCTTCGCCTACAGCAAGGCCGGCGTTTCTATATCTTACACCCCATGGCTGCGCAAGCTCGTTAACGACATCTTCCTCGCCAATCTCTCGGGATACTGGAAGATAGGTAGTGGCGACAATCAGGCAGTGAGTGCCTCGATGCGTTATTTCTCACTTGGTGAAATCAATAGCACCGACGACGGTGGCAATGCTATGTCGAGCATCAACCCCTTTGAAATGGCTTTCGACGTGGGCTACTCTCGCAAGTTGAGTGAGAAGTTCTCGATGGGTGTTGTGCTGCGTTACATCTATAGCGACTTGGGCTTCTCTAACTATAGCGGAACCGACCAAACAACTGGCGCATCAGCTTTCTCGGCCGATATCTCGGGATACTTCAACACCTACCCCATGATTGGCCGCAACGAGTGCCAATGGAACTTTGGTTTCAACATCTCAAACATTGGTTCTAAAGTGAGCTACAATGGTGGTGACGACCCTGCTTTCTTGCCAACAAACTTGAAATTAGGTACAGCGTTCACCTTCCCACTTGCCGACTACCACAACCTCACCATTGCTGCTGAGGCCAACAAGCTACTCGTTCCTGCACGTCCTCGTCTAACAAACTATGACAACCAGGAAGATTACGAGCAGGCACTGCAAAACTGGAAGGACATGTCGTCAATCACTGGTATCTTCAAGTCGTTTAACGATGCTCCAGGTGGATTTAAAGAGGAGTTGCGCGAGATCACCTTCTCAATTGGTGCCGAGTACAGCTACAACCAGCAGTTCTTCTTGCGTGGCGGTTTCTTCAACGAGAACAAGTACAAAGGTAACCGTAAGTACTTCGGCCTGGGTGCCGGCTTTGCGCTCAACGTCATCAAGCTTGATGCAGCCTACATGATTGCCACAGCGCAGAACAGCCCACTCGACCAAACATTGCGATTTACCCTCTCGTTCGACATGGACGGCATTCGCAACCTGTTTAACAAGTAGAGCAACTAATACATTCTATTATATCATAAGGGACGAGGCTCACCTTGTCCCTTTTATTAAATAATTAACCAATGAACAACCAAACAATGCGCATAGGATATGGATTTGACGTTCACCGCCTGGTAGAAGGCAGGGAGTTATGGATTGGCGGAGTGAAAATAGAGCATGACAAGGGGTTGCTAGGTCACAGCGATGCCGACGTGGCAATTCATGCCCTGTGCGATGCACTGCTTGGTGCTGCCGCCCTGCGCGACATTGGCCACCACTTTCCCGACACCGACCCGCAGTATAAGGGCATTGACAGCCGCAAACTATTGCGCGAGGTAATACAACTGCTGGACGAGAAAGGCTACCGATTGGGCAACTGCGACATCACCATCTGCGCCGAGCAGCCCAAGATGAATCCGCACATCCCAGCAATGCAGCAGCAACTTGCCGAGTGCATGCAGTGCCATCCCGACCAGGTGTCGATAAAAGCCACCACCACCGAGCGCCTAGGCTACACTGGCCGAGGCGAAGGCATCGCTGCCCACGCAGTAGCTTTAATAGTTAAAAGTTTGGCAGTGCCTTATTAAACAAACTGGCAATTAACACTTATAATAAATACAGATTTGAGTAAAAAAACATCGCAAGCGGTTAGGCCTGCGATGTTTCATTTTATTGCGGTTATGCTATTTTATAAGTTTCTCGGTAGTGCGTGTGCCATCGCTCCAAGTTGCCACCTTCCAAAGGTTGCAGGCACTATATTTGCCTTGCCACTTGTAGGGCGGTCATTACTGCCACGCCGGTGTCGTCGGCAAGCTTGAGGCTGTTGTGGCCGCTCAGGATTGAACCTATGGCAAAAAGATTTTCGATGGGGCGTCCGTCCTTCAAGGCATGGAACTCATTGTCGGTCTTTACGCCAAACTCCATGTAGGGCTGCGCGTCAAAGAGTGACTCGTTGCTCCACTCCCCAATGTTGTCGGAACAATCAACATCAAGTCCAAAAATAGGCTCTTTAATACCCGCAGAGCTCGAGCTCAAGCCACCACTCATGAACGAGCCTGTTGCCAGCACAAAGTGGTCGGCAACGATGTCTTGATCAGGGAAGTTCTTAGCTTGAACGCTAAGCAAGCGATCTCCTGCCATTTTTCCATTTTTCACCATACTTCCCAGCAAGAATGTGCCGCCGTTTTGCACAAATCGCTTGCGCAACTTTGAAAGCAATCTCGACCCTGCAATACATGGTGGCAATGTCGAGACAAATCGCACGGGAGTTTTTATTTGTTTAGTGATTTTCTGTATAGTATCATCGCCATCAAGCCCAAACACAGCAGGAAGCACAACCAGGTCGGCATCATCAACTTTTGACCTTATCTTGCGTGCAAAGTCGTTGAGAACGCCATCATTCTGCATGAGCTTGGCAACTGCTGTAGAGCGCATAACGGTGGGGTTGCTGGTGAGTTTGTCAACAGTGCCCAGCTTTATTTCGCACAACTCGGTCTGAGCGCCCAAGCTAGTGAATGACGAGGCAACAAAGTCCGCAGGGAAATCAAGAAAACTGTGAATACTCACAACTGCCACCTTGTTCCACGACAAGGCTTTGCGGCTATCGATAGCCACATAATCGTCGAGAGTGAGCCAGGAAGGTCGCAGCAAGCCCATTGGCGTCATGCGGTAATGATTCCTCTCGCTCGAACGGCCATAGAAGCTCAAGCCGGCAGCCTCCAGAATCACTGGTGCCATAGCAGCATTGTGGACCACATTGGCAAGACCCATTTTTGAATAGGGATGACTAGGACTCAACGTCTCGATATAGTCAAGAGGATTCTCCACCTCATTGCCCTGCTCGTCATATCCCAACAGGTCGATTGAGCCCGAGTTGAAATTGAGCTTGCTCTGCCCCTTAACCATGAGAGCCACTCTCTTGCCATTGGTGGCAAGTGCTATTCCACACATGATGGCACTCAGACCACCACCTATCACTATTACATCAAATTTCATAATCGATAGCAGTTATATCTTGTTTTTCAATGTAAGGCCGCACAAGCCTTCGTAAATTGTCGTAGTGAGTTGAGCCTCGCTCAGGGTTGAGCCCCAAGCCACAGGACGCATGCCCTTCCAGCGCTCATTCATGAACGAAGCCAGGTCGTCGAGAGTGGCTTGAGCATCGCCTCCCGCCTTGCACAAGAGCAACGCTGCGCGGCATGCACACAGCTTACCCTGGCATGAGCCCATTCCCATGCGAGTGCGACGCCTGAGGTTTGTCAAGTTGTTGACATGGAGTTGCTCAATGGCATATTTCATCTCGGCCACGCTGGCATGCTCACACTCACACACCATGGCTTTATCCTCGGTGTTCTTCTCTTTAATCTCTTTGGTCATCGACCCATGTCGCTCCTGCGCAGCCTTCATTGTCACAGCATGCTGGTTGCCCCTGCGCTTGGGAGTTTTCTCGTCGCTGCCAGGCAAGGGCAAGATAGCGGTGGTACAAGCTCCCACTTTGTCAATCTTCTTGCACACAAGGTCGGTCGCCCTTTCGGCCATGAGCCTGTAGGTCATCAACTTGCCTCCAGTAATTGTGACAAAGCCGTCCATGCCATCACGTTCCTTGTGGTCGAGGCACACAATACCGCGACTGATGCTGCGCCCCGAGGGGTCATCGTCGCTCGCCACAAGTGGCCTCACGCCGGCATAGGCTCTCAGGATGCGCGTACGTGCCAATGCTGGAACCAGATGCACGCCTTCTTTGAGCAGAATTTCCACCTCTTCGGGCGTTACACGCATATTATCAATCTCGGTAATGGGCACACGGTCGCTGGTTGTACCCAGCATACTCACGATCTTGTCGGGAACAAGGATATCACCATTGGCTGGCTTGCGGCAACGGTTAATCACCATATTATTGACACGATGACCAAAGATGAGCAAGGAGCCCTTAGCGGGGAACATATTGATAATTACTCCCGCCTTCTTGGCAACTAAGGTACCCCAAATTCCTGCAGCGTTGACAGTAACAGGAGCATAGGCCTCGCTTATCTCGCCCGTGAGATTGTTGCGTAGTCTCACACCTATCACACATGCATTCTCCACAATAAGGTCGATAACTTCATGATAGGTAAGAGCCAAAGCTCCATGTCGCCTAGCATCAATGAGATTGGCTGTGGTGAGAGTGAACGGGTCGATCGACGCGTCGGGGACTCGCACAGCACCAATAATTGTGGGATTTACCGAAGGCTCAATAACTCGAGCCTCGGCTGGGTCGATTATCTCAGCATTGATTCCTGCCCTAAGGCAAGCGTCAACAAAGGTGGCTTGATAGTCGAGGTCGTCATCGGGCAGAGTGACAAAGAGGCCATCGGTCTCCTCGATGCAATGACGCGCAATTTGGCGGAGTATCATGTTCTCGCCTATGCACTCGGTAGCGCTCTCCTGGTCGGTGACTGCATAGCGTGCGCCACTGTGCATAAGGCCATGATTGCGGCCTGTAGCGCCATGAGTGAAGTCGAAGCGCTCCACCAGCAGCACTTTCAGGCCACGCAACGCGCAATCGCGTGCCGTGCCAGCACCTGTGATGCCACCACCTATTATTATGACATCATATTCTTGAGTAAAAGGATTGTTATTTTCTTGCATTTCGAGAGAGTTGTTCGTTTAATTTTTAAAGGCTATAAACCAAATTACAAAGATACAAAAAAAATAATATTCTTACACGATTTTAACCCTTTTTATTAGCTCTTTTCAAATATATTCCATTTTATTTGTTCTTTTCATATAAAAAAGGTATTTTTGTATAAATTAGGCTGCGTTTCGAAAATAAAAATGAAAAACTTTCCCAATGTCATCTAAATGGTTGTTTTTCAATGTGTTCTGCGTTTACAAAATGTTTCGTTCTTTTTTCTTGTTCTTTTCAAAATTAAATCATTTATCGCAGTTAAACAAATATTTAACAATCTTTAGCCTTCTCACCCTCTTTTTAAAATCAATCTATTTTAAATCTAACTCAACTAACACCACAAAAAAACCACTCTACTAATTTAGTAAAGTGGTTAAAAAACCTCTCAAACCCAAAAGAATAATAGTATTTTAGAAGAATACAAAAAGACTTTATTATGAGGTTTTTTAAAAGAAGAAATAACCATCAATAATGAAAAATGATATTATTTCAATTTGTGTATGTCTCTAACAAAATCTTGTAATCTCAATGTGTGGCAAAATCTTCCTTTATTTGTGTTTATTGTGAACAGATTTTTTAAGCCTATTTTCTCTAATTCTTCAATCTCTGCATTAATATTTTTAAGTATATCTAATGCACGTTGTTGTTTTGAATTTTGCGCCTTGTATGTTAATTCATCCATCATTTTGAGGCTTGCATTCTCGTTAATAATAAACTCATCTTTATCGTTATCAAACTCTATAAACCTCTCTGCAAATTTCATAAAATCAAACTTTAATGATATGATAGGCGAGTTAGGGTTAAATACTAACATCCCATTTTCACGTGAATATAATAATGTTTCTTTCATATCATTAAAATAACTTGTTAACATTTCCTCATTATTAAAAGGGTTTTGCTCGTTTAATATCTTGTTTAACTCACCTTTAATAAGGTTATTAATTATGTCCTTTTTATTGTTATTGTAACTTGAATTATAAAACGTAATATAAAAGGCTATTTTGTGAGACAAATATGCATTATATTTTTTTATCGTTATATAGTTAGCGTTTAGCACATCTAAACATTTATGTATCATTTTAACGTTATTCTTTATCTTGTTGTCATCCTTGAATATGATACTATCTACTAATCCTTTTTCATTATCTTTTTTCATTTTAAAATCTCCTCTTTTTTATCATTATTTTGTGTTTTCTGTGTTTGTTTTTCTGTTTTTGGTAATCTTGAATTTACGTATTTCTCAACCTCATTTATATCGTATTCAAACGTTTTTGTTTGGTCGTTAAAGTGGCATAAATCAATTACTTTATTCTCATTTATGTAACCTCTTCCATCGCTTGCTAAAATGAGTTTAAAAATTACATCGTCAATTTTAAATTTAAAACCGCTACTCTTTAATTTTTTCCAAATATCGCTAAATTTGTCTAATAAAGTATTTTGAGATATTAATTTAAAAGATGTTTGAGTTTTCCAAAAATCTAAAATCTCAGCCTTTAATATTTTTGCTCGTCTATCATTATAATATGATGTATAAAGGCATAAGTTTTTAACAACCATCTCATTAATTAATTTATCGCTTGTTACCTCTTTTATTATATTGTAATTATGATTGAGTATATTACAAGCCTTGTTAATTATGCCTTCAACGTCTTTTAATATTCTATCTTTATCATCATTTTTCATCGTGTGTTATTTCTTTTTTGGTATTATATTACATTTCTTTAAGTAAAGCCTTAATTTGTTTATATGTCGCTAATAACCTCTTTTCCTTCTCTGTTAGTTTGCCCTCTTCTTTTCTTATAATTCTGTCGTGCATCTCTGCCATTTTGCGCCATTCTGCTACATTCTCAGGGGTTATTACTCTTGACTCAACATTTGCGGGTAAAATTCTCTTTTCCATTTTAATTAATTGTTTATACTTTTATTTTCTAATCTTTTATAATTCTCGCATCCTCTGCACTCTATAACGTGCGTGTTATTGTGTTTGTGGTTATCTGTCATCATTATTGATAATAGGCTAATAGTCTGCACTATAATCATTGCCAAAATACTCAAAATTAACGCTGTTTCCATTTGTCTATCAATTATTTAGGTGTTATTAATTTCTTCATTATGCGCTCTATACTCAATATTATGCGCTCTCGCTCTGTCTAATAGTGTTTGAGAATTTGCGTTTTTCTCTAACATCTTAAGTATGCGTAATAATTCTCTATACATTTTTGCAGTTACGCTGTAGTTTATGGCTACTATCGCCATCGCCACTAAAACTAAAACTAAAATTGTCGCTGTCATTTCTTCTTATTTTTAAATCATTATATTTGTGGATATTTTTGGCAGTATTCTGCTAACATCTCAGTTATACGCTTGTTTCTTTTTTCATTATCATTTTTTGGGTATAACCTTGTTATTTGGTTGTTTGTTTGTTCTTCATTCTCCTTATTTGTTTTTTTAAAAATTGTTTTTAATTTGTTTCTCATATTGTTTCATTATTTATTTAGTTATTTTTTATATAGTGTTCTCTCTGTGCCTTCTTCATCGTTGCTAATGTTAACATCATTTCCACCGCTACTATTTGCGCCATTATATTAACATTTTGGTCATCATCATTTAAAGCCTTATTAAGTGTTATTTTTCTCTCTCGTAACTCTATTATCTCATTATCGTCAATAAATGAGTCTCGCACAATCTCAATTAATTTTATAAAAGTGTTTTCGTTGTCGTTTGTCATATCTAATTTTATTTTTTGTTATTATTTTGTTCCTTTATCGCCATAACTGCGATTTGTGCTTTTACCGCTATTTGCATCTCTACTACATCTTTATTATATTCTTCATTAGTCATTAGATAATATAGTAAATCTTCTATATCATTTAACTTGTAAAATGTAGTTTCATTAATGCCTTTTTCATTTGCTATTGTGAGCAAATTTAATAATGTCTTTTTTGTTTCTTTTTCCATATACTACTATTCTTTTTAGTGTTTTATTTTTGCTTTTCTAATAATAAATATCATCACTTCTTAAAAAGTTATGCAAAAGTTTTAATTTTCTCAATAATTTTTTTAATAAATTGTTTAATGAGTTGTTTATGAGATTATTATAATAATAATTTTTTATTATTATATTAATACATCTTTATTACTCCAAAAATCATTATTTTGGAAATTTGAAAAGTTATCAAAATCGCAAATCTCAAACTCTTCTACTATCTCATTATTATAAGTCTCTGTATCGCTTATTATATCTCTATAGCGTCCTCCTTTAATCTCTGTAATATCGTACCTCTCTAACAGCCATTGAGTATTATATATAATATCATTTGCGATGCATCCAAAATTCTCTCCTCTCTCAAAATCGTAATTATTAACAAGGCAAACAATTCTCTCACTTGCATACTCATTTATACACCCTTCTAACTCCTTGCAAATTTCATTTGAGATTGTTTTATACTCAATATTATTTAACTCACTATCTAATGCATAAAAACAAATAACATCATCTTTTTTATTTGTGGTAATAAATGAAGGCTTTAAATCGCTATTTATAACGCTCATCGTAAATCTCAAATCATCGCCTAATTTATACGCTCTAACACCTATAATATTATTAGTTAATGTTAGTAAGTTGCCACCAAATAACTCACTTCTTAAATCGTTAATTATTATCTCTCTCATTGTGCCATCTAACATTACTTTTATATTATTCTGTGCGCTCTCTTTATTAACTTCCACAATCGCCACATTTGCGCCCTGAGAGGCTTTTTTATCGTTTGTGGGTAATTGTGCCATCTCAATATTTTTAACCCTCTCAATTGCTTTATTTGCGTTTTTGTCTATGTTTATCATATTATTACATTTTTCATTATTTAGTTTTATTGTTTCTTTTCTCTTTTTATTCTTCTGCAAACCTTTAGCCTTCTTGAATTCTTGTAAACAAGTTAATGAGACTCTAATGCCATTATTAGCCATTATATTTATATTCTCTTTATCTGTTTTTGTAATATCATAAAGTGGTAACATCTTTTCCCATTTCTCTATTTTTGCTTTACGTTTATTCTCAGCGTTTATTTTTAATGCCTCCCTACGTGCATTTAAATTATGCTCTCTGCAATAGTTTTTATTTATTTTGAATGTGGGTTTATGATACTCTTTTAATTTACTCCATTTCTCTAAATCTTCATAATATGCGTTAACGGCTATCTGTGCCACTTCTTTTTTTGTTATTATATCTTTTTTATCGCTATTGTCTATATGGTGGCACAACTCAAATAATGCATTAAATAATAAATGTTCTAATGTAATTTGTGGATATATGAGCCTTCGCAATATCAAGTTAATAAATAACCTTCTCCTTCTGCCTTGTCCATTTTTACATTTTTCTAACTCACATACTTTATAATAGTCACCATTTGCCTTCTCCACTTCTCTAAAATGCCATTTTCTTTTTATCTCCATATAATCATTAGGTAATATGTAATATAGGTCATCATCGCTATAATCAACGTAGGTAAATTCATAACTTGGATAAATACTAATATACTTCTCAATAATATCATCAATATCCATTAAATAATAATCATTAATAAACTCACTTTTTAAAAGTGCGGAATCGTTATATAATACTTCTTCCTTTTTTTTATTATTAGATGATATTATATATCCATCCCGCAATTTTGCGTTTATCATATATTCAATATATCGCCCGTGCTTGTTAGTATTATCTAACTCATTGATATTAACAGTCTCATTTAACAATCTCTTATTTTCATTATTGTTAGTGTTATTATCAGCCTCACGGCTTATTATATATCCATCCCGCAATTTTGTATTTCTCTCTACATTTAAACTATATCTATCATTTAGCCATCGTAATGATATTACGTTATCACTACTATATATCTCTCCACCTCTGCACCCTGCATAAAAGTGTGAGACGCTACTATCGCTATTATCATTATAGATGTTGTTATCGTCTATCGTTATGCATATCTCACTCTTTAAGGCTTGATGAATATCTTTATAATAACTTGCATTATAGATGGGAGTATCAAGCGCATATATTACTCTGTATCTATTATTATATTCTTCATTTTTGTTTGGTTTGAATTTGCCATTATTAGCGGTTGTGTAAACAATAGACGGAGGTATTTCTGTACTCTGCATAATAGTATAGAAATCGCTTGCAGTTAATTTAACTGCATCCATATCAAAAATAATAAAGTGTGTGGATTTTATATTATTGTCGCTTTTATCTCTGTTTGTGAATGTGTTGTTACTGTGATAAAAGCAAGGACAAAAAGCACGATTGTTTTTAATATCATTAATAAGTGTTTCAGTTGTGCCTTCCTTTTCAGTCCATTTAATTTTATAAGTGTCCTTTTCATTTTTGTTTCTGTCGTACTCTGCGACACTAACAGAGTATTTAATTAAATTCTTTTTCATAAATTCATCTGCTTTTAAAATATTATTCTCTCAACTGCTTTATTAAAAAAGTGGAGGCTCTGTGTGGTGCAGATGAGAAAACCACTTAACCTAATGTGCACAAGGTAATGAACCTCCACTTAACTACATATATTATATAATAAATATTCTCAATAATAAAGGGTGGATATTGTTAATTATCGTCTGTAAAAGTTTGGAGTATATATTATAATATCTATCCACCCTCACACAAATCAATGATTAAATATAAAAAATAATAATGGCTTGATTAATTAAAATCGTTTAACACATCATCATTATCTCTTTTCTTTTTCATTCTCTCACGTTTAACAGCCTTGTTAATGGTGTGCAAATTCTCATAAAAGAATTTTATAATTTCTTCTTTACGTTTAATTGTCGCTCGTTGTTTCTGTGTTCGCTCTGCTCTCTCTTCAGGAGTTAATGATTTGAGATAAGCCTTCATCTTTTTAGACAAATTTCTTTTTTCCTCTTCTGTATGTGGTCGTTTTAACATTATATTCCCTTTTTTATATAAATATCATAACCTCACAAAAAGTTATCAATATTTCTAAAAATAATCTCATTTTTTTAGGTGGCAAGTCAAAAAACCACTTTATGATGATATTTATAAATAGAAATAATAATTATATAAACATTTAGCATTATGGCAGATACATAGAAAAGGCATTAAAGTAATTGTAGGATTAATCAACAAGGGGGGCGGGGTTCTTTTTTTGGCTTTAAGTAGCAGAACCGCCCCAAACTTTTCCTTCCACAAACGGCAAATTTTCACCAATCTTTTTTGGCTTGATAGTCAAATAGTTGCGGAAATGTGTAAAAATTACGCAAAATCATTATGTAACAAGAAAAAAACCATTGAGTTATCACTCTCAATGGTTTCACTTTTTACTCTCGCTAATGTGTGTTATTTGTTTTCTTGTTCCTCGTTTTTGGTTTCCTCTTTTTTGGTTTCCTCTTTTTTCTTTTTTATTTCTTCAATTTTCTTATCAAGTTTTTCAATTTCTCTTTTATGCACCTTTTGCAATTCTGCTTTTTTGTTTTCTAATTCTGTAATCTCTCTTTCATTGAAATTCTCAATAGCGTTGTTTACCTCAATGATGTAGTTTTGCAAATCTTGTTTCAATTTACTCAACTCTGCACCATTGAGAGAGTTTATTAAACTTAATTTTACACCTACAAATAGCCCTTTGTTGCGACTGATATAGCCGTTAACTTTTTTCTCTCTCTCGCTCTCACTTTGAGCGTTAAACTCTTTTCTTTTGTCCTCTGTTGTCAGTACATCGAGTTTATATAACTCTAATGCCCTCTCACTGATTTCAACGTTTTTTCGTCTTGCCATAATAATAAAATTTAGCGTTAAAAAATATAGTTAGTTAATCTATTGGTTTCAATAGTCCTTTATAGTAAGCGTCAAGAAGACTTTTTACACCTTGGTTTTGCCATTTCATATATTGTTCAATGGTTGGGGCATCACCAAAGATAGAAGAATACAACAACTGATAATTATTGCTCTTATCCATTAAATCAAAAGTGAATTTGACCTTTTGTTCTATTGCTTCTTCATTTTCTTCTTCTACTTTCAATTCATAATCATTATAGAGAAAATCTATAAGAAATTTTTTATCTTCTTCAAGTTGCCTTGCTGAAATGATTTGTGACTGCTTTTGATTTTCTTGCTGTAGTTCAAAATTATATTTCGCTTGTTGTGCGATAAGTGCGTTAGTGGTTGCGTCATCGCTTGTGGTTGTGGTGGGTTGTTTGCGCTCTATCCTCTCAATGGCATCTACTACTTTTTGCGCCTTGTTGCTCTCTGTTAAATGAGTATATATGCGCTCTATCATCTTTGTGTCAGTGTGCCCTGTCATATATTTAATATCGTCAGGTTTGTAGCCCTCAATTATTTTTATTGTTATAAACGTATGTCGTGCCCAATGGCTTGTTATAATATCGCATAACTGCGCTTTTTTCGCTATTTTTCGCCCTGCAACATCTTCGCTATACTCAATAATACTTGTTAGTCCCGCTTTTTTGGTTACGCTCTTAATGGTCTCATTATATCTCTGCCTTTTAAAAGTCCTTACATTTTTTTTAATTATTTCGTTAAAGCCATCTTTATAGCGGTTTATAATTGTAGATATAGTATCATTAATAAATATACTTGCTGTTATACCTCTTTTTTGCGTTTTAATAGTATAAATCACTTTATCATTTTTTACCTCCTCAACATAATCACCTTCAAATAATTTAAACAAGTCACTAACTCGCACACCGCTGTTAATCTCCACCAAAAACAAGTCTCTTACTTCTTCCTCTAAGGGTGTTAATCCTTTTACTTCTTCTATGGCTTTAATCTCATTAGTTGTTAATGCTCTTACTTTTATCTCGTCACGTGTGCGCCTATCTTTAATTTTATTATAACGCACTTGTTCAATGTTATATTTCCTGAATTCTGCTCTAACTGATATAACATTATTTATCAATCTAACAATAATCTCACATCTATCATTGATAGTTTTAGATGATAATTTTTTAGTGCCTTCATTTGCTGTTTTTATCATACTCTCATAGTAATCGTTTATCCCCTCAGTTGTTAATCTACGTAAACTATCTCCTTTTACTTTGCAATATCTAATATAGTGCTCTAATTGATTTTTGCACACTTTTCGTGTGCTCTCTTTTTGGTCAACATAAAAAATTTCAAACGCTTTATATAACAACTTTGTCGCTGTTACTGTCCTCTTTGGTGCTATCGCTTTATAGTTTGCCATATCGTTAACTTTAATGGTGTCTTTAATTATGCTCTCAACATCGTTAATATTATCTTGTCTGCAAAGATAATTAAAAAGTTCATTACATTGTGTTTTCACATTAAAAATTACGCTATTTAATTGCAAAATTTTCTCTCTCTCCTCCTCATTGAGTTGTGTAGATACTTCTATTTGCTGTTTTCTTTTATTCCATAAAAACGGCAAAATCTTAACTCCTATAGGCATTTTTATTTGTTTTTTCTCTACCTTGACAACTAAATAAAGTTGTGTAGCCTTTTTTGAGTGTGGTTCTCTCAAATTAAAGTTAAATGTTAAATTGTTTAACGTCTCCATACGATAAAAATGTTTAAATTAGTTCTTTAAAATGGTTCTTTTTGTTTCCATTTTGAAGCATCAAAAACACATTAAACATTTGTAAATCAACGTTATTAGAAATTTTTGGGAAAAAATGAAAAACTTTGTCTTTCATTTTGTATTTCTCTCAACTTGCACTAATTTTGTAACAAAATTCAACTAAACATCTACATCATGAATATTCTTATCGTTGGAACTGGATATGCTGGGCTTGTAACAGGAGCTTGCTTTGCCGACCTAGGCGTTAATGTGACTTGTGTGGACTCCGATGCTCGAAAAATCAACCTGCTTCTCTACGGAGGTCTTCCCATCTATGAGCAAGGCCTTGAAGCTATGGTAAAGCGTTCAGTAGCGGCACGAAGGCTCAACTTCACGAGTAATTTCGCCAACGTGTTTGACAATGTTGACTACGTGTTCTGCGCTGTCGACACCCCTCCAGCCGATAACGGCGGTACCGACCTCACACAGGTAATCGACACTGCCACCCGTTTTGCCAATAACATCAACAACTATGCAGTCTTCATCATCAAGTCGACTGTGCCACTAGGCACTTCCAAGAAAATCAAAGAGCTGATTAAAGGCATTCTCGACGAACGCAAGGTCGACTTTGAGTTTGATGTTGTATCCAATCCCGACTTCCTTACCGAGGGTAACGCCATCAAGAATTTCATGAACCCCGACCGCATCATCCTGGGTGTTGACAACGAGCGCTCTCGCAAAGCGATGGACACACTATATCACCCACTAAAATTCAAATACTTCCCTGTAATTTACACCGACTCGACTACTGCCGAGATGATAAAATATGCCGCCACGTCGATGCTTGCCACACGCGTGAGTTTCATGAATGAAATCGCTAACCTGTGCGAGATTGTGGGGGCCGACATTAACACCGTGCGCCATGGTGTGGGCACCGATAGCCGAATTGGTCCCAAATACATCTATCCTGGATGCGGTTATGGTGGCACTCTCTTCCCCAAGGATATCAATGACCTCATCGACATTGCAGAGAAGAATGGATACTCAATGGAGGTGCTCAAAGCTGTCGACAAGGTTAACGCCAAGCAAAAGCAACGTCTCTTCGAGAAGTTCCGCGATTATTATGGAGGCGACATCAAGGGTAAGACCGTGGCGTTGTGGGGTCTCTCGTTCAAGCCTAACACCGACGACATTCGTGAGTCGCCAGCAATCACAACCATCGACATGCTGTTGCAGGCAGGTTGCCATGTGCGCGTTTACGACCCAGTAGCCATGAATGCCATCAAGTTCCGTTGGAACGACATCTACTGTGCCCTTGACATCTATGATGCCGTCAACAAGGCCGATGCCGTGATGCTCGTTACCGAGTGGCGTCAGTTCCGCGTTCCATCGTGGGAAAAGGTGAGAGAGTCAATGAAAACACCTCTCATTATTGACGGTCGCAACATCTATGACGCACAGGAGCTCGAAGACATGGGCTTCACCTATTACTGCATAGGTAAAGAGCCGTCGAAAGAGTAATTCTTAAAAGGAACAAACTCTAAAAACATAAAACTCGGGAGATAGCATTTTATCTCCCGAGTTTTTAATTACATATGCACTACACTTCTTACTTCAGCGCTGTGGCATTGATGATGTCGTTGAGGTTCTTCATCAGCACATCTTTAAGCTCGTCGCCCTTCATGGGAGTGCCGCCAGGCATGATGCGGAATGTAACGAAACCTTCGCCCTTAGGAACAAATGCGTTAACTTCGGGACGGTCGCCTTCCTTAACATACACCTTATAAGTCTTGTCGCCAACAGTGATATCATCGGCAGCTTTGCACTCGCGCTTGCCCAGATTCTCAATTACATCTGCTTCATTTTGCAGAGTGTAACCAAGGACAGCAGTAGAGTGAGGATTCTCCTTCAGAGTGAGGTTGCAAGAAGAGCGCACCATTTTGCTCGAAGCTTTCCATCCTTCGGGAACAGTAACAGTGTAGTCATCGCATGTGAGCTCCTTTTGATCCTCGATTTTCACTTCTTCGGCAGGTTGCTCTCCTTCAGCTGCCTGCTCAGTCGAAGCGGTTTCTGAACCACTGGCCTTAGCCGATGAATTATCAGCATTTCCATTACAAGAAAAAAGTGACATTGAAGCTACAGTTGCGGCAGCAATGAGATAGTTGATTTTTTTCATTTTCAATAAATAAAAAGGTTATTAATTAGGTTAGCTGAAAAAACGAATACATAAAAGATCTATTACTCTTTACATTTTGCAAATTTACAAAAAATTTTGAATAAATCCATTATACAACAAAAAAGAAATCCTCGACATCACGTCGGGGATTGCCTAACTAATAACTTTCTAATACCATTAACATAAACCTTAAACAATGAAAAGATATCGTCGTCACGACGCTTATGAAGTTTCATAATCTTATTCTGTAATAATAAACTGCAAAATCCGTGCCAAAAATGACGCAGAACATCGATTTCACTTCCTAAAAAGTGAAACTTACAGGCAAATTTAATGATTTTTAATTACCGAGATAGCTATAGGAAATCACCCCGTAACATCAAGCTAGGGGCTGAGTATCTAAACGTGATTGTGCGTTAATTAAGAATTGCGCAGCATTGTGCTCACAATTTCAAGCATCTGGCAGTTGAGTTCGCGACTAGAGTCGACCACGTCCCATATTCCATCTTCGCTGAGCACTCCACATTTTAAGTCTTTGGGCAACTTTCCAGCCTCACTGTCGTTGAAGTCCTGCTGCCACTCATCACTAACGAGATAGTCGTCGATTGTCTCTATCGATTCCATGGCCTCGGTATAGAGGTCAAGAGCTTCGCTCAATGCTTTCACTGCCTGAGAAGCCTTGTCTAGGTGCTCCTCCATTGTCTTAATTCTTTCTATCTGGTCCATTAGTTTTCAATTAAGTGGATTATAGCTGCTTTAATTGTTTTCGGTTAAAGTCAAGGGCTAGCACCATTGATTCATCACCAGTGCAAGGGCTCTTGATTCTACTTTGAGCAAGCATCGCCTTGAAATGCTCACGTGAAGTGGCTCCAAGAAAAACCTCATTGACATGGTCGAGAGTTTCTTTGGCGGCGACGCACAGTGGCATTGGCACATAAATGGTGTTACCCAGCTCACGGTCGAAAGGCAAGATTGAAATCAACTTCCCATCATCGCCCACAGTGGTGATGTGGTTAATAAACTCTTCACCATTAGCTAGCAAAGTATAGTTTGAAATATAACGTCTCATGCTTTTGTATTAATCTCGGTTTTTCACTATTGCCACATAGGCAATGAGGATGATATTCATCATCAAGGCATAGATAATTGCCGGTATTGCGATTGTGTCGTTGTTGAAAACCAATGGACTGCTGGCAATAGCAATGGCCTGAGCAGCATTTTGCATTCCTATCTCAATAACAATTGTGCGACGCTCACGGGTGTTGACACGCATAGCCCACGACAGTGCTACTCCACTCGCCATGGCGAGCAAAATAAGAATAGTGATTGAGAGACCCAGCTGCCCGAACTTGTCGATTATAGCATCGCGATTCTGGATAAAGAACACTGTTGCCAGGAAGATAAGTGCGGGGAAGGCAATCTTCGACAGCACTTTATGGATTTTATCGGCTACAAAAAAGGACCTCTTGCGCACTATAATGCCCACAATGATGGGCAGGAACATGAGCACAATGTTCTGCATCACGAGTTTGCCCACTGGCAGATGCACATTGACTGCCGAGCCTGCGCTCTCGGTCACCCATCCAAGGATTAGGGGAACGGTAAAGAGAGTGATTATGCTACTGCATGCAGTGAGCGACACCGACAATGCCACATCACCTTTAGCAATCATCGAAAACACATTTGATGAACTACCACCTGGGCAGCAGGCTATCAGCACAAAGCCAATAAGGAAAATGGGCTCCAACTTGAGTGCCCACCCAATGAGCCACGCCAAAGCTGGCAAAACGATTATCTGGCCCACCAGACCTGCAATCACTGGTTTGGGACGATATTTAAAGAGTTTGAAATCCTCAAATTCCAAATTCAAACCTAGCTCAAACATGAGCAGCGTCAAGATTGGCAATACTATCCAAATTGTGTTCATTGTTATTTATTATGAAGGAATTAAATTTCCACGTGTTTTATAAAATATGAATTATGCATTATTTAAAATGCTATCTGGAATTGGGTAATCCAAGCCTTGGTGTCAGGACCGGTATTACGGTCGCTGAAGATGTATTGGGTGCTGATGCGGCAAGCCTTGTAAACCCAATACTGAAGACCCACCATATAGTTATTGGTGCGTGTCCAAGCTGGGAAAGCATCGCGAGCTTCCTTGCTCATCGATGTATTCTTATTAAGATAGTCGTAATCTAGCACAACATCAAAATTGCGGAACACGCGGCACCACAACTCGGCATAAAAAGCGCGATTGTTGATGTCGCCATTGCGGCCCTGCATAAACTCAGTGCGGAGTTTCATGGGTTTATAGTTCACCTCGGCACCCACACTCCAGCGATTGCGAGTGTAATCGGTGCCCTCGGCTATAGTTCCAAACATATCGTTGGCCTGGGCGTTACCTTTGCCAATTATGAAGGAACCTGAGAGTGTTATATTCTTGGTGGGCAAAATGTTGATCATAGCGGCAACATCCTTGTGCTTGTTGTTGTCGCGCAGATTCATGCCAGCACCATTAAACACGCCCAAACTGTAATTCAAATAGTAGTGACCATCGCGTGCCTTGATGGCGTCGCCAGTGACCATCGCTCCCAAATCGCGGCCCACATAGTTGCCATAAAGAGGGTCGCCCGCAATGCCTGCCATGTAACGAGTGCCTTCGTTAAGGTTTACCGTACCGAGTAAAGTTGGCGAGATTATGTTCTCAAGTGTGTAAGGAGTCTTGAACTGACCCACCCTGACCTTGAGCTCGGGCATAAAAGCATACTGCGCATAATACTCGTGCAGATGCTTTGAAGCCTGAGTGCTAGCCGCATCAATCATCAAGAAGAAGCTAAGCTTTCGAGTGAGCTCGGCATTAGCCATCAAGATGACACGCATCATGGTGAACGAGTTCTTGGTCTCAGGACCTGTCTTTGTCATATCAAACTGAGTTTGAGCATAGCCAAACAAAGTTAGTTTACTAGGCCCAATATGAATATTCAAAGGCTTAACAGGCCTCTCACCATCCTGCGGCTTTGTTGCCATTATAGCACTGTCACTAGTATTAAGAGTTGAAACGCTAACACTCAAACTCTTTTTCTCAACCTCTACAGGTGCTTCCTCGTCAGCAAAAACCATCACTGGCATCATGGCAAGCACCATCACTATTAGTTTTCTAACAATTCTCATAGTCTATTTCTGGGTTTTACAACTGCAAAGGTAACACTTTTTTTTGCAGTCAACAAAAAACAAGAGATAACTCCTCACGAGCTATCTCTTGAAAAGATTTATTAATCTCAAAAATTCATTATGAAAACGTGAATCGGCTGGGATTCGAACCCAGGACCCACAGCTTAGAAGGCTGTTGCTCTATCCAGCTGAGCTACCGATCCAGCTTTTTTTGAAACATCACTGCCTCAAAAAGCGGTGCAAAGGTAATACATTTTTCTTAAAAGGCAAAATTTGTGAAATAAATGTTGTAATTTTGCACCCAAAACACAGGGAAGATGTCAGAAATGACTGACTACAAAACTAAAAAACAAAAAATGACAACACTTGAAAAAGTGCGCTCGCTGCGCATCGACGACTATAATTACCCGCTCCCCGACGAGCGCATCGCAAAGCACCCTCTCGCACAACGTGAGCAGTGCAAAGTGCTTATGCACAAGGACAATATTATTGAGCAACACCTCTTTAGTGAAGTACCCTCTTTACTGCCACAAGATGCTGTGCTCATCTACAATAACACGCGTGTAATCAACGCTCGTTTGAGATTCCAAAAGACAACAGGCAGTAAAATAGAGATTTTTTGTCTCGAACCAGTGGCACCACATGACTACCAGCTCATTTTCCAAACCACAACTCAATGCACTTGGTTGTGCCTGGTGGGCAACAGCAAGCGCTGGAAAAGTGGCGACCTTACACATCACGTCACCGTTGATGGTGAGGAAATCACAGTTACTGCAACGCGCGGCGAAAGGCGTGGCAATGCCTTTGAGATAACTTTCACTTGGGATGGCGGCGTGACATTTGCCTCGGTGCTCGAAGCAATTGGAGAAATTCCTATCCCGCCCTACCTCAATCGTGGCACCGAGCAAAGTGACCTCACCGACTACCAAACGGTTTACAGCCACATCGACGGCAGCGTGGCAGCTCCCACTGCAGGGTTACATTTCACCGACGAGGTGCTGGCCGAGTGCGACCAACGTGGCATCGTTCGTCGTGAGCTCACCCTCCATGTAGGGGCAGGAACTTTCCAGCCTGTTAAAAGCGAAAACATTGGCGACCACGACATGCACACCGAGTTCATTAGCGTTCCACGCAACTTGCTTGCCGAACTCGCTACTACAAGTCGGCCCGTGATTGCTGTGGGAACAACTAGCGTAAGAACTCTCGAGAGCTTGTATTATGTGGGCCAGATTCTTGAAACAAACCCTAATGCTAGTGAAGAAGAGCTGCGAGTGACACAATGGATGCCCTATACCACGCCATGCGAAATTACTACTCAAAAAGCTCTGCAAAACATCGTTGACTACCTCGACCGCCATGGCGCAAGTGAATATTTGGGAAGCACTCAGCTGATGATAGCCCCCGGCTTCACCTATCGCATTGTAAAAGGCATGATAACCAATTTTCACCAGCCCCAGTCGACATTGCTATTGCTCGTAGCGGCATTTGTGGGCAACAATAACTGGCGCAACATCTATGACTACGCCTTAGCTCATGATTTTAGATTCTTGAGCTATGGCGACGCATGTCTGTTCTTGTAAAGTCTAATTGATTCTTATCGGGTCGAAGCCACAAAGTCTTCCCAACGGCGAATGAGAGATGCCATATCTTCAGGAAGTTCGCTGTCAAAATCCATTTGCTTGCCAGTAGTGGGATGCACGAAACCTAAAGTCTTGGCATGCAATGCTTGACGTGGACACAACTTGAAGCAGTTGTTGATAAACTGCGTATAACTAGATGATGTGTTTCCTCGCAAGATTTTATCGCCACCATAGCGCTCGTCATTGAAAAGAGGATGCCCAATGTATCGCATGTGAACCCTGATTTGATGGGTTCGACCTGTCTCTAATTGACATTGGACAACAGCCACATGATTCAAGTTCTCAATCGTGTGGTAATGAGTCACAGCATGCTTGCCTTGGTCACCTTCGGGGAAGACAGCCATTTGCAAGCGGTCTCTAAGGCTTCTGCCTATATTGCCCTCGATAGTGCCATCCAGCTGTTTCATCGCTCCCCACACAACAGCGATATATTGCCGCTTGGTGGTTTTATTGAAGAATTGTAATCCAAGCGAAGTTTTGGCATTAGGGGTCTTGGCAACAACAAGCAAGCCACTAGTGTCTTTGTCGATGCGGTGCACCAGTCCCATGCGAGGGTCGGTGACATCGTAATCAGGGTTATCCTTAAAATACCATGCCAAAGCGTTGACTAAAGTGCCATCGTAGTTGCCGTGACCAGGATGCACACACATTCCAGCTGGCTTATTCACCACTAGCACATCAGCGTCCTCATAGACGATGTTCAACGGAATTTCTTGAGCAATAATTTCGTTCTCGTAACGTGGACGGTCCATAACCACCGAGATTTCATCACCAGGATGCACACGGTAGTTGCTCTTCACAGCCCGACCGTTCACACGAATGCACTGTGCCTCGGCGGCATTCTGAATGCGATTGCGCGAGGTGCCCTTAATGCGCTCCACAAGGTACTTGTCGACACGCAACAACACATGGCCTGGCTCCACCACATAGTGGTAGTGCTCCCAGTAATCTCGGCCATTCTCGGTAAAGTCGGGATCACTAAAGTCGCTCTGTATATCCAGTGGCGATTGGTCTAATAATTCGTTGTCGTCAAGAGTGGACATGGTTATTTGTCAAAAAAGATGGGAGCCTTAAATATCTTTGCCCCCACCTATGTTGCTTTTATTTGATTCTCAAAAAACTGGACAACTACTCATCATTCAAGTGATGCTTAGCCTCATAGGCTGCCTTGTCGCGCTGCATCAACTGAAGTGAGTCTTGAACATTGTCGGGAAGCACATCAAATGGCATTTCGGCCATTAATCCATCACCCACCTCAATGCTGATTTGGTCCTTAATCGACACCTTGCTGCCAGGTGTCACAGGGTGGCCATTCACTTTCACAGCAAGAACAAGGCCCTCATCGGCACTAGGCACAGTATCGACTTTCACATATTTGAATCCCATGGATGTTAACCTATTGACGGCATCACGACACGATATCTCGCTAAGGATGGGAAGGTTCACCATCTTGGGGTTGAAAGCGTTGATAGTAAGGTAAATGACGCGAGTCTTCTTTGCCATAGCGTTAGCCTTGGGCTCCTGCTCAAGAACCATACCGGGCTTGATGGCCTCATTGAACAATGAGTCGCTAATTTCCCACTCAAAACCTGCAGCCTCGATTTTGCGAATTGCATTGTCGAGCGACATGTTGCGAACGCTGGGGACCTTAGCTTCCTGGCCATGCAAAGTGAATACATCAATCAAAAGGTACAATGAATACCACACTGCAAAAAAGACTATAATAACTCCCAAAACATTAACGATAATGGGATGCTTCTCTCCGAAAGTTCCAAACATATTTCGATACTATAAAATGTTAGTTTTCCAAATAAACGCACAAAGATAGCAATTTGGACAGTAATGGGCAAATAAAACTCAGTTTTTTTAATTTTACAATCTCTTCACAGCAACAATAAAACCACCTCAAATGGGACCACAACTTTCTAACTGTCAACAGCATGACCAGCGACACACTTATTACATCGCCCCATTGGTAGCTGTCTTAGATTGTATGGATACATCACAAACCCGCTGTTATCCCTTAAATATATTTTAAAACTAATTATTCTCAAAATAAACTATTTTGATTATATTTGCAGTTTGAAATTATTTTGAATGTAGAAATGAAAATTGTACGTAGCCGATACATGCCTCCCCTGCGCCGACATGTTGCAATCAATTTCTTCGGGCTTCTTTTTGTGCACCCCGAAGTTGATATCAACAGGAGGCTAGTCAACCATGAGCGCATTCACACAGCGCAAATGCGTGAGCTACTCTACATTCCTTTCTACATCATCTACTTAATAGAATGGACTATAAGGCTTGCCATGAAAGACAATGCCTACAGGAGCATCAGTTTTGAGAGAGAAGCCTACCGACATGAGAGCGATTTTGACTACATTGATCAACGCAAGCACTTTGCCTGGGTGAAGTATCTCAGAATGAAGAATAAAAAGACTAGAAAGAAGAGAAGAAAGAAAAATATAAAAGATTGACAACTTATGGACAAATTGGAGATTGAAAGCTATAAAGCCGAGTTTATTAAACTTCTCAAAGACACTGGACGAGAGGGTGTTGACGAGTTAATTGAGATGCTCAACGACGGGAAGATGAGATTCTTCACTGCACCAGCAAGCGTCAACCACCACCTCAACACCGATGGAGGACTGCTGCGTCACTCACTCAACACATGCCACGCAGGACTAAAACTGCGAGAAATGGTAATTGCCATGAAACCCGAGCTGGAGGATGCGCTCAACAAGGACAGTGTTATAATCGCCACCTTGCTACACGACATTTGTAAAGCCGACATATATTACCCCACCATTAAAAAGCGCAAAGGAGAAGACGGAATTTGGCGTGAAGTCGAATCCTACGACATCAATTACCGTAATTTCCCTATGGGACACGGCGAGAAGTCGGCGATGCTAGCACTGATGAGCGGCTTGGAAATCTATGACGACGAGCTGCTCGCCATCAGGTGGCACATGGCGGCTTGGGACCTGCCCATGCAAAGCAGCGAGCTCAACCGTTGCATCAACGCGGCACGCGACGAGCATCCATTGTGCTCACTGGTAAATCTTGCCGACGGCATTGCCGCCAACCTGCTAGAATGGGGAAAAGAGGAATAATTTCACTTACAAACACAATACAAAGAACTACTATAATAACATGAAACTAAAAGTAATAGCTCTTATCATGATGCTTGCGGCAATGAGTTCAGCACTGCAAGCAAGAGACATAACTCCCCAACGCACCCAGAAAGCAATCGACCGATTTGTCGACGACTCCCTGATGCGCCACGGCTCGCTGGGAGTAATCGTGGTTGACGTGAATAACGGGAAAACGCTTGGTGTAAGAAACGAAAACATGGCTTGCATCACAGCTTCGACTATGAAAACTGTCACCTCGTCGGCCGCTCTCGAAATGCTTGGTGCCGACTTCACGTTCCAAACACCAGTTTACCTCGAAGGAGAAATACAGGGCAACTGTCTCAATGGTGATATCGTGATTGAAGGTGTTGGCGATCCCACACTTGGCTCGGTATATTTTAAAGACAATCTCGACATAGTTAACGAGATAGTGGAATTCCTCAAGAAGCAAGGTATCAAGGAAATTTATGGCAAACTGCGCGTTGACCAATCTCGATACTATTATCCTGCCTTCAATGGCGACTGGTGTGCCGACGACCTGGCGTGGGACTTTGGCATGGGAGTGCATGCACTCAACTACTGCGACAACCGCATGCGACTTGTCTTTGACGGCAATGGAGATGGAACTATTGACAACGCACACTTTGAGCCTAATGTGCCTGGCGTACAAATCATAAACCGCCTGCGTAACGAGAACAAAGACAATGTGGTGCCACTGCTTGAGTATGCCAATCCAGCCATTGTGCTCACTGGAACAGCAAGAGACACCACCTACTATTTTGATGTGGCCAACCCTACCCCCGATGCACTGCTTCTTGATAGCTTAGCACATTCTCTTGCACGAGAAAACATCAAAGTGGGCAATCACAACAAGATTAAAGGCAACCAGCGATGGCTGCTTTTCACCCACAAGTCGCCAGTGCTTACCGACATCATCACTTCGCTGCTTGAGCGCAGTGACAACATGTTCACCGAAGCCCTTCTCCGTGCCATGGCTTTCAACAGCGGCCGTGAACCCATCGATAGTGAGGGCGTGGCAGTTATCGACAGTCTCTTCACCGCGCGAGGGCTCGACGCCAGCGGCAAGTTCCAGTACGATGGCAGCGGTCTTGCCCGCAACAACAAAGCTTCAGTGCGCTTCTTTGCCGACATGCTCACCTACATGGCAAGTCGTCGCTTTGGAGCAAAGCAGCTGCGACTTGTTGACCTCATGCCAAGAGTGGGAGTCAATGCTCGCATTGGCACCGTCATTCCTGAAACCGCAATCAGCACTCACATTGCAGTCAAGTCGGGCTCTATGCGCGATGTGCAATGCTACGTGGGCTACTACCCTGCCGACAACCCCCAATATGCCTGGGCTGTTCTAGTAAACAATTGGCACGGAAGCCGCCCCAACCTAAAGAACATGATTGACAGGCTTCTCATTGGCATCTTCGACCCTGAACATTAACTTTTTTCATCCTTTTGAGGTTTTATTCATATATTTTTTATATGTTTGCAACCTCAAATTAAATGCTAAGACAATAGATTATGGAAGGTCGCACAAACTTAATGCTTACTCAAATCTATGAGATAGAGGGATTATTACACGTGATGCAGCGTCGCAGCGACGATGTGCCACAACAAGTGCTTGACTCTCTAAAAGCCAAGGTTGATGCCCTCAGGCATGAAATTTCCGAAATTGAGAATGAGCGAGACAAAAAGCAGGAGTGCAGCCTTGCAACTGAGAAAGAAGTAACAATTACTCCAGTTCACAACGAGGCAACAGCACCTGAACCGCCTGTTGAGCCGCAAGCCGAGGAAGTGAGCGAGAGCAATGTTGAGACAACTTCGACAACAGCAACTCCAATCACATCACAAGCAACACCTATTCAACCTAAGCGCAACATCCTCTCGGCATTCTCCATCAATGACCGATTCTATATCCAGCGTGAACTTTTTGACGGCAACAATAATCTATTCAACGATGCCATTGCTCGCATGCAGAGTTTGAGCGACATGGAACAAGTTACCCGTTTCTTGACACAGGATTTGAAATTTGACATCGATTCCGATGAAGTAAAGGAATTCATCAGATTAATAGGACTAAGTTTTAACTAAACTATATTGTTATGGCAGGAAAGCTTTACATGGTGCCCACTCCGGTGGGAAATCTTGAAGACATGACTCAACGAGCTATCAAGGTCCTCAACCAAGTTGCGCTTATTCTTGCCGAAGACACACGCACGAGTGGAGTGCTGATGAAGCACTTTGGCATCACCACTCCCATGCGCAGCTACCACAAATTCAACGAGCACGAAGCAACAGCGGCAATCATCTCAATGCTTGAAGCCGGGGAAGATTTGGCGCTGGTGACCGATGCTGGCACACCTGGAATAAGCGATCCTGGATTCCTGCTTTCAAGGGAATGCAGGCGACACAATATCCAAATCGAGACATTACCCGGAGCAACTGCTTTTGTTCCAGCATTAGTAAACTCAGGACTGCCTTGCGACAGGTTTGCTTTCGAAGGCTTCCTCCCAGCAAAAAAAGGACGTGCGTCACGACTCGCCGAGCTAGCCAATGAACCCAGGACGATGATTTTCTATGAGTCGCCACTGAGGCTTGTAAAGACGCTGCAACAGTTTGTCGACACTTTCGGCGCCGACCGTGAGGCATCGGTATGCCGTGAGATTTCCAAGCTTCATGACACTACCCACAATGGCACTCTAAAGGAATTAGTTGACATCTTCACCAAGGAGCCCCCGCGTGGCGAGATTGTGATTCTCGTTGCGGGAAAGACCTCGGAGCCAACAGTCAAGGTCGACAAATATGCTAAATTCAAGAACAAGTTTAACCAAAACATGAACAACGATGAAACTGAATAAAATTCATGTTATAGCCATATTAATCTTCGCAATAATGGCTTTGGAGGCCTGCTTCCACAAGGACAAACCCCAAAGCGACAATTCGATATTAGTCGAAAGCGATTCCACTGCTTTTGGCGACGATGACGGATTAATCGACTATAGCGATTCATCAAAGGTAATGAGAGATTACACCAACTCGCTCAGCACTCTCGTCAATGAAGTGAGCGACGGTCTCAACGACATTAAAAACCTAGAAAAGATTGTAACCAACGATGGATTGTCAAATGAGACTACCGAGCGCAAAGAGCAGGTAAGAAACGACATTCTGTTGATTAAGAGTTCGGTGCAAGACCGCATGAACCGACTCGCCGAGCTGGAAGATCAGCTAACTCGCAGCGAAGCCAAGGCAAAATACAGCGAGGAAGAAAGACAAACCATGCTCAACACCATTACTGATTTAAGAAAACAACTCACCGATCAACAGCAACGAATAGACGCGCTGACAGCCCAACTCGATGCTGCCAAGACAACCATCAACAACCTGAACCAAAAGGTTGACTCGCTAAAGACAGTAAACAACAACGTCACCAACGAGAATATCAAGGCCAAAGAAGAAGCACAAAAAGCCCGCGAAGAGGCTCTTCAACTGAGCAACGAACTCAACGAGTGTTTCTATGCCATAGGTACGAATAAGGAACTTAAAGCTCACAAAATCATTGAGTCGGGATTTCTAAGGAAGACTAAAGTGATGCAGAGCAACAACATAATGCTGTCTTATTTCACTAAAGCCGACAAGCGTACGCTTAACGAAATAAACCTGCATAGCAAAAAAGCGAAAGTCCTCACCAATCACGATTCACAGTCCTATGGCATTGTGGATGTGGGCGGAATGAAAGTTCTGCGCATCTACAACCACAACTTATTCTGGCAGTACACCAACTACCTAGTCATTCAAGTTGACTAACTTTGGCCCAGATAACGCCATCACAACAATGAAAATTGTCATAGCCATCGACAAGTTCAAGGGAAGCGCCTCATCAGTGCAACTGGCACAATGCATCAAGGACACCATCTTGAGCTATAAAGCCGATGCCATAATTGTTGTTGTCCCTATAGCCGATGGAGGCGACGGAACTATGCTGACATTGAAGCAACTCTTCCAGCACGATGATGTCACACCGCTTAGCGTTGATGTGCCAGGGCCTCTCAAGAATCTGCCTCAAGTCAAAGCCAATTATTTTATCCACCACCCCAGCTCAACGGCCTATATGGACCTTGCCACAGCAAGTGGCCTAGCGCTTGTGCCCAAGGAGCAGCGCGACGTGATGAAGACCTCGACATTGGGCACAGGCAAGATGATAAGCGATGCCATAGCAAATGGCGCCCGTCACATTGTTATGGGGCTGGGAGGAAGTGCCACCTGCGATGGCGCGATGGGAATCCTGACAGCTCTGGGATGCCAATTCTATGACAACTCTCAACACGTTCTCACTCCTTGCGGCGAGAACTTGCGACGCATTGCCAGCATCGACACTAGCGCCATGGCAAGCCTGGTGGCAAATGTAAGGTTTTCACTACTTGTCGATGTCGACAATCCTCTTTACGGTTCCCGAGGTGCGGCTGCAGTGTTTGCACCACAAAAAGGGGCCTCACCTCAACAAGTTGAAGTGCTCGACCAAGGATTGAAGAACTTCGCTCGTTTCATGCCACAAGGCATTGACAACATGCCCGGAGCGGGCGCGGCGGGTGGCGTAGCTGCAGGAATGGCGGCTTTCCTCGGTGCTACGTTGCGTCAAGGCATAGACTTCATGCTCGAGGTGGCACATTTTGACGATGTTCTCGACAACGCGCAACTAGTCATCACCGGCGAGGGGCGAATCGACGAGCAAACTGCAATGGGCAAGGCTCCTATGGGAGTGCTCAAAGCTGCAAGAAAGCGTAACATCCCAGTTGTGGCTTTGTGCGGGAGCATGGCGCACAATGTAACAGCCTCCCAATTAGGGTTTAATAAAGTGATTGCTGTGACTCCTCCCTCCATGCCTCTGCAGCAAGCCATGAGGCTTGATGTCACTCTCGAGAATGTGAGAACAGCCGTCCTGCAACTAATGGCAAATGGTGATTATTAATCTCAAAAAGTTGTGTTTTTGAGCCCTTTTTTGTAATTTTGTAAACTGAACAAAAACGATATAAGATGAGCGAAACTGAGATTTCTACTTTGGGAGAATTTGGTCTGATAGACCAGTTAACACGTGATTTTAAGGTTAAGAACGCTTCCACGCTGCGTGGTGTGGGCGATGACTGTGCCGTAATTGACTATGAGGGCAAGAAAACTTTGATCACTACCGACTTGCTGCTCGAGGGCATTCACTTCGACCTCACCTACACGCCACTCAAGCACTTGGGCTACAAGGCTGTGGCAGTGAACCTGAGCGATGTGTACGCCATGAATGGCACGCCACGTCAAATCACCGTGTCGCTCGGAATCTCAAAACGTTTCACCGTTGAGCACATCAACGAGCTCTACTCAGGAATCTATGCCGCTTGTGAGAAGTATGGCGTGGACCTTGTGGGTGGCGACACCTCGGCATCGGTCACAGGACTGCTCATCAGCATCACTTGCCTGGGCGAGGCTAGCGAGCAAGACATCGTTTATCGCAATGGAGCTCGCGACACCGACTTGGTTTGTGTGAGCGGTGACCTTGGAGCAGCCTACATGGGACTGCAACTGCTGGAGCGTGAGCGAGTGGCAAGTGCGGGCCAAAAGGACTTCCAGCCCGACTTCGCTGGCCGTGAGTATCTGCTCGAGCGTCAGCTCAAGCCAGAGCCCCGTGCAGATGTCATCGCCGAACTGCACAAGCTGGGCATTCACCCCACTGCGATGATGGACATCAGCGACGGCCTCTCAAGCGAGTTGCTGCACATCTGCAAGGACAGCAATGTGGGATGCCGTGTGTATGAGAGCCGCATCCCCATCGACTATCAAACAGCCGTGATGGCCGAGGAGTTGAACATGAATCTAGTAACTGCTGCCATGAACGGCGGCGAGGATTATGAGTTGCTGTTCACTGTGCCTCTCACCGAGCACGAGAAGGTGGAGCAAATGAAGACCGCGCGCCTCATTGGCCGCATCACCAAGCCCGAGCTGGGAGCCTACCTAGTTACCCGCGACGATGCCGAAATGGAAATACGCGCCCAAGGCTGGAACGCCTTTAACAATGCATAATTCATAATGAACAATGCACAATGCATAATGCATAATTCATAATGTATAATTCTCAGAAGGACTTGTCAATAATCCAAGGGGATTAATGGTGGCGGTGGTGATGCTTGCGGCCACTATCGTTAGCCTTGTCCTCTAAGTCCTCCTTCTTATCGACAGCATCCTTGGATTTTTCTTTCAATTCCTTTTTCTCGAGCGCCTTGTCATCTTTCTCGGGCTCGACTTTTTGAGTTATCGCCGCCTTTAGCTCAGCAGCGGCTTTTGCAGCTTTTTTCAGGCTCTGCTTGCTGTCGCTGTTGATACCATATTTCTCGGCAGGAGGAATGACGACAGCCGACCCTTTAGGAATCTTGTGATAGTCAGGAAATTGCTGCTGATTCTCAAGAGCTATGTACACCCAAAACGCTTGGTCGCCATAATGGCGCTGCGCCATGTCAAACAAGCGGTTATCATTGCGCAACGTGTCGGTAACGATAGGCGCCGCTACTGGTTTAGGCGTAGCGATGCTATCGGCTTGAGCAACAGTCTCGTTAGTGCCGTTTTTCATGTAATGAGTGGCAATTCCGGCAACTAGTGCTATTGCGACGATACCAGCGGCGATGGCCAGCCATTTTCTCTTATTCGTCGTTTTGGGCACATCGACGGAAGCCTCCTCTTGTGGCTCAGTTGCTTCCTCTTGCTGAGGCACTTCTACAGTCTCAACAACATCTTCTTTCTTTTCAACCTCCTGCTTAACCTCCTGCACAGGCTCAACAGCCTCAACGGGCTCGGTTACAGGTTCTGCCACTGGCTCAGGCTGCATCGCGGCGTCAATCTCGTCGAGCTGCTCCTGTGTAACCTCGTCGCACAGTTCCACTGCTTTGAACTGAGAAAACGGAGCGTTCACCGCCTCTGCCAGCGCATTGTCGGGGATGAAAATCACATTTTTGCCTTCATCATCCTTTTCGGTTTTAAAGGTGCCCAATCCTTTGATTTTCACCGTCTCGCCCTTTCCCAGAGCTTGTGAAATGGTGGCGAACAGCTCTTGCAGGAAGAGTTCGCTCATGCGGCTTGTGGTACTCGCCTTCTCGGCCACCAGCTCAACCAGTTGCGGAAATGCTATCTTCTCTTTCATGGCTGGTTGAGGCGTTTCTTAAAGACCGTACTAGTTGTAAATTCAACCTCCACGCGTGGCGGTAGCAGCATGCGTTTACCAGTCGACTCGTCCACTTCAACTGTCTCATTGTGCTTAACAGCGTCGATGGTGCCGAAACGAGGCACACTAATGCTGTCAAGCTCCGAGCAACGTTCAATAACCACATTGCTCAGAGCCTCAACCAGTTTATTGATATCACTCTTGCTACGGCCGAGTGATTTAGACAGAGTGTCGACTAATTCCTTGTGCTGCATCGCTCTAGAGTTTCTAGAAGTTCTAGAAGTTCTAGAATATCTAGAATTTCTTATTACTTACTTCTTCTGTGCCTTTGCCCAGCTGTCTTTCAGGGTGATGGTGCGGTTGAAGATCAGATGGTCGGGAGTGCTGTCGAGGTCGACGCAGAAGTAACCTATGCGCTGGAACTGGAACTTGTCCTCGGGCTTGGCGATTTCGGCCAAGTAAGGTTCTATCTTAGCGTTAGTGAGCACCTTGAGAGAGTCGGGATTGAGCAACTCGCGGAAGTCCTTCTCGCTCTCGGCCGATGGATTCTCGACAGCAAACAGACGGTCATACAAGCGTACCTCGGCCTCCTTGCAGTGACGTGCCGAAACCCAGTGCAGAGTGCCTTTCACCTTGCGCATGCTTCCAGGAGTGCCACTCAGCGTGTCGGGATCGTAGGTGCAGTGAATCTCGGTGATGTTGCCCTCGTCGTCCTTAACCACATCGTTACACATTATAATATATCCACCCTTCAGGCGTACTTCCTTGCCAGGAGTCATGCGGAAGAATTTCTTGGGAGGATTCTCCATGAAGTCGTCGCGCTCGATGTAAATCTCGCGGCAGAATGGCATCTCGTGAGTGCCGGCATTCTCCTGCTCGGGATTGTTGTCCATAGCGAGCATCTCAACCTTATCCTCGGGATAGTTGGTGATAACCACCTTCACGGGATTGAGGACGGCGCACACGCGGTTGGCATTCTTGTTCAGGTCCTCGCGGATGTTGTGCTCGAGCAAGTCGATGTCGTTGAGAGCCTCATATTTTGTGTAGCCAATATCGTCAAGGAAGTTCTTGATTGACTGTGGAGTGTAGCCACGACGGCGCAAGCCGCAGATAGTAGGCATGCGTGGGTCGTCCCAACCAGCCACTAGGCCTTCCTTCACCAGTTGCAGCAGTTTGCGCTTGCTCATCACAGTGTAGGTGAGGTTCAGGCGGTTAAACTCAATCTGGCGTGGGCAATACTCATTCACTGTATCGCCAGCAAGAAGGTGAGCGAAATAGTCATAAAGAGGACGGTGAGGCACGAACTCCAGCGTGCAAATCGAGTGAGTCACACCCTCGAAGTAGTCGCTCTGACCATGAGCGAAGTCATACATTGGATATACTTTCCACTTGGTGCCAGTGCGCCAGTGTGGAGTCTTGATGATGCGATACATGATTGGGTCGCGGAAGTGCATGTTGCTCGACGCCATGTCGATCTTGGCGCGAAGCACGCGAGCACCCTCGTCAAACTCGCCAGCGTTCATGCGCTCAAACAGGTCGAGGTTCTCCTCTACACTGCGGTTGCGGTAGGGGCTCTCGGTTCCTGCCTGCGTGGGAGTACCCTTTTGCTTAGCTATTTCCTCGCTAGTTTGGTCATCAACATAGGCGAGGCCTCGCTTGATGAGGTCGATGGCAAAGTTGTAGAGTTTCTCGAAATAGTCGCTGGCATAGTACAGACGGTCGCCCCAGTCATAGCCCAGCCAGTGGATGTCGCGCTTGATGGACTCTACATACTCGGTGTCCTCCTTTTGGGGATTGGTATCGTCGAAGCGCAGGTTGCAAGTGCCGCCAAACATCTCGGCTACACCAAAGTCCATGCAAATGGCCTTGGCGTGACCAATGTGCAAGTAGCCGTTAGGCTCGGGTGGGAAGCGGGTGTTAAGGCGTCCGCCGTTCTTACCTGCTGCCAAGTCATCGGCAACAATTTGCTGTACGAAGTTGAGGACTTTCTTCTCCTCTACGGGTTTTATTTCGTTATTCTCTGCCATAATAGATATGAGATATAAAAATGTTATTCAATGATTTAGAATTTCTTCAGTCTCACAGGACTATTTTTCAAACTGCAAAGATACAAAAATAATTCATAATGCACAACGCTCAATCCATAATTCACAATGTATAATGCTCAATGCATAATGCATTTTTGCCGGCTTTCGCCAGAAATAGGAGCAGCACATGGCAGAAAATATGGTAGTTTTCATCTCACAAAGTTACACCAATCCGGTGGTGTCGCAAAGCCTGCTTACGCAGGAATTTTAAAATATGGAATCGCTGGAATCAGTGGAATCACTGGAATCAGTGGAATCACTGGAATCAGTGGAATCAGTCAACTTTTTTCAGGCTAAGGCGCTTCATCTTGAGATTCGTCGCTGTAATACTCGTTGTACTCTTCGATGGTTATCCTGCGTCCATAGGGATCGATGAGGTATCGTGAGGCATCGTAGATGGGTGTGAGGTCGGGCTCGAGTTTTATTTTTGGCATAGGGTTTTGGGGGAATGCACAATGCATAATGCTCAATGCACAATTAGGCATACTCCTCTTAGAGGGGGAGCTGCCTTGAGGTTCCTTTTTCATACTCCCCTCGTCCCGTTTTGGCTTAGAGGGGGAGCTGCTTTCTGCTCCATTTTGCTTAGAGGGGGAGGTGGTGTAGTGCTTGGTGAGGGTTTTTGAGACGTGGGATTGTGAGCAGCCGACGAGGTTGGCGATTTCTCTTGTTGTTAAGAAGAGTTTCTTGTATTCGATGATGGCTTGAGTGATTTGTTCGGTAGTGTTATAGCCGTTATCTCGTAGTAGTTGACGCTCGTTGCCGCCAGTATAGAGGTTGTTGAACTGCAGGAAGCCATTGTTCTCGTCGCGTCCGAACTGTGCAGTGATGACGTTGAACTCGTGGTAGGTGACGGGGCCCATGCGGTTCTTGTGGTGTTTAATATAATGTGTGATGTTGTTTTGCTTGGCGTTGTAGTAATTGGCACGTGTGAGTGAGAAGATGGAGTCGAAGGCGTAGGAATACTCGAAGGAACCAGCGAGCGAGTCGATGGTAGTGAGCGAAGTGGGTTTGCGTCGCTTGGAATGTGCCAGAACAAGGATGGAAACAAGGAAGTGCTGCGACCAGCTCCGCAGAGTGTTGAGGACATATCGCACGTCGGCCTGGTCGCCCGAGCCGATGAGGTGAGTGATGTCGTCGATGATGATGACGGGTGCGCGCTCGGTGACGAAGTCCTTCTTAATGTAGTCGAGGATGCTGCGACTGTCGAGCGGTGCAGTGGAATAGTTGGGGTTTAGTGGCTTGACGATAAATTCTCCGTCGCCAGTGCTGTAGTTGAACTTGTCGGTCTTATATCTTGACTTGAATTGATGGGCAGCGTTCTCGAAGTCGAAATAGAGTGTCTTGAGACCTCGTTTGTTTAGCTCGTTGGCGATTTGCATAGCGAGGATTGTCTTGCCGACGTTGGGCTCACCAAAAAGGCATGCCATTTCACCTTGGTACCAGAGTCCGTGCCAAAGGTCGACAGCAGGGAAGGAACCTCCTGCCATAGATGAAAGTGCTTGGGAGCCAAAAGGTTCGCCGTCTTTTTGGTAGAGTTTGGAGTTATATCGCAGTTCGTCGTCCATTCGACTGATGAATTCTTCGGTAATGGTTGTTGTTTCCATAGTATATTAGTTTTAAATTATTTTTGAGGCAAAGGTAGAGGCTTTGTTTATCTCAAAACCATATTAAAAAACAGTTCATAGTTGAGAGTTCACAGTTTAAGGTTTTGCCACTCCTAGCGGAGTGGAAATTGGAGCGCTGCGCGCTAAAATATTATTTTTGTTGGAATACTGTTCGTGGTTATTTTTGGAAGACAATGAAGGACAAGGCACTTGAGTTAAGCCTTGCGGCTTTATTATTAAAGACAATTGCGGTTGAGGGAGATGGACGTGGATGACAATGAAGGAAAATGCGCTCACATAATGTGAGAATGGGCCCTACTGGGTGGTGTTGCGTTGGCAACGCAACATACTGGACTATTTTTTGTGAGATTTTGACACAAAGAAAAATGTGGATAAAATTGGAGATAAATAAAATAAAGTATATCTTTGCGAGCTATTGTCAAATACATCACAACAATAGTGGTGTCAAAACCACTACTTGCCATGATAGCATACTATTAAAATACACAATTATAAACAACTTCAACACATGAAAAAATTCTTTACTGTGATTGCTAGTGCACTAGTGACGCTTGCAGCGCTTGCAGTGCCCGCAGTCCCCACCCCCATCCAGGTTACTCAACCCGATGGCACCCAATTGATGATTAAAATCGTTGGCGACGAGTTCTTTAACTATCACACCACCGTTGATGGCTACACCATCGTTCGCGATGCCGCTGGCTATTTTGTTTATGCCCAGAGCCAGAACGACGACCTCGTTCCCAGCAAGGTGATTGCTCACAACGTGACAGAGCGCTCGGCAAGCGAGGCGCAGTTTGTAAGCACCCTTCAGAAAGGCATTTTTAGCCGTGTTGCCGCTCGTAACGGCAAGCAGAAACGAGCTCCAATTGATGCTGCTACTAAGGCTGCCGGAGCTAAGGCTGCCCAGTATGACTACAACAACTTCCGTGGCATCATTATCCTGGTGGATTATAATGATTGCCAGTTCACCCGCAGCGATGCGCATGACTTCTACGACCGCATGGCCAACGAGGTGGGATACACTGGCTACACCAATGAGGACGGCTCCCCCAACTATTATGGTGCTTGCACCGGTAGTGTGCGCGACTACTACACCGACAACAGCCAGGGTCGTTTCAGCCCCACCTTCGACGTGTATGGTCCAGTTCACTTGACTAACTATTCGGTTGATGACCACAATAAGTGGGAAAACACTGGCGAGATTTGGAAAGCCGCAATGCTACAAATTAACTCGCAAGTTGATTTCACCCAGTATGATGGTGACAACGACGACAATATCGACATGATTTACTTCATTGGTGCCGGTAGCGGTTCAAACAGCGATGGCTCGAGCACTCACCTGTGGCCTCACAAGAGCGACTTGTATTGGGAGGACATCGTTGTTGACGGCAAGCGCGCACGCACCTATGCCTGCTCGACCGAGTATCTGTATAACTCATACTATGGCCTTTTTGACGGCATTGGCACCATTTGCCACGAGTTCAGCCATGTGCTTGGCCTGCCCGACCTTTATGACACCGACTATGAAGATGGCGGTGGCCAGAGCCAGATTCCTGGCGACTGGGAGGTAATGTCGGGAGGTAGCTACAACAATTACTCTCGCACCCCAGTGGCCTACAGCCTCTATGACCGCTACTCGATTGGCTTTGCCAATGCTCAGGTCATTAACGCTAAGGGAGAGTATTCACTCAACCAAATTGGCGCAACTGGCGAGGGCTACATTATCAATAGCCCCGAGAACCAGGTGAAGTTCTATCTTGAGAACCGCCAGAATACACGCTGGGATGCCTACGCTCCTGGCCATGGCATGCTAATTTGCCGCGTTGACTCTACCAACACCTCGGTGTGGGACAGCAACGACGTGAACTGCAACCCCGCCCACAACTACTATGTGCTGCTGCGTGCCGGCAATGGCACTGGAAACGAGCAGGCCGATGACGCCTTCCCTACAGGTGCGACATTTATCACCAACACCACTACTCCAAACCTCAAGACCTGGAACGGCCTTGCCTGCCAGTATAACATCACCAACATACGCGAGGAGAATGGTGTGATTTACTTCACCATTGGCGACGACTCGTCGCTTCACAGCGTGGTTGAGGACTTTGAGGAGATGCCTGTTGTCACCACTCCACCAAGTGATGATGTGCAGGGTGTTTTATCGAAATGGAAATTTGTGAACTGCTACGTCACCAATCCAGCGAGCGATTATTGCAACGGTGAGCACTCGGCAGTATTCAAGAAGCCTGCATCGCTCACAATGACTCAGGACGTTCGTTACCAGAGCTACATGGTGACCTTTGATGCTTACAACTCATCGACCACTGCAGCCAAGTTCATTCTCTACTGCTCTACCGACCAGGGTGCTACTTGGAATGCTGTTGCCAACAGCGATGGCGAGACCACCTCGACAGTTACTGCCAATGGCAGTGCAACACTGCAATACACCTTCAACATGGACGTGCCAGCACGCTACCGCATCAGCATGAGCGCAGGTACCTCAAGCTATAAGACCTATGTTGACGACTTCACCATCCATTACACCGAGATTATACCCGGTGGCGTTGTGGCTGGTGATGTTAACGGCGATGGCGAGGTGACATCGGTTGATATTACAGCCCTTTACAACTACCTGCTCAACAATGATACTAGTGCCATTGTTAATGGTGACCAGGACGGTGATGGTGTAATCACATCAACTGATATTACTGTGGTATACAACATCTTGCTTAGCAATTGATAATTGCGAGAATTGGTGTCGCATGACATCATTCAGTATACAACACAACAAGAGGAGAGGCACTGCGCCACTCCTCTTGTTTATTAAAATTTTATTGGGTTATAAAAATAGACAATACAGCCCTAAAGGAGCAGAACCTATCAATTCTGCATCACTGCCTCGTAATGAATTGTGACAATCATCGGGCGCCAGCCCTTAGATTAATTCGCTCAACTCGCCGTCAGATGATTGGGAAGAGGCCGTAGAGGAGGCCGTCGATGCGCTCGGTGACCTTGGCAAAGTCTTCGGGGCGATCACCAAACTTGCAGTTGTCGCCATCGATGATGATGAGCTTGCCATCGTAGCCTTCAATCCATTTCTCGTAGAGACGCTCCAAGCCTTGGAGATAGTCGAGGCGGATAGTCTGCTCATATTCACGGCCACGCTTCTGAATTTGTCCTACCAGTGTCGAGATGCTCGAGCGGATGTAAATCATCAAGTCGGGCTTGTTGACCAGCGACATCATGAGCTGGAAAAGGTCCTGATAGGTCTCGAAGTCACGGTCGCTCATCTTGCCCTGGTTGTGAAGGTTAGGAGCGAAGATGCACGCGTCCTCAAAGATTGTGCGGTCCTGGATTATGACTTGGTCGCTCTGGGAGATTTCCACCACGTCCTTGAAACGCTTGTTGAGGAAGTAGATTTGAAGGTTAAACGACCAGCGCTCCATGTCGTCATAGAAGTCGGCAAGATAAGGATTGTTGGTCACTGATTCAAAACGTGGCTCCCATCCGTAATGCTCGGCGAGCATACGTGTTAATGTGGTCTTGCCACAACCGATGTTTCCTGATATTGCTATATGCATGTTTTTAAGAATTTAGTTTTCAGTATTCAGTTCTCAGTCTCTCTCAAATCTCTAAACCCTCATCTTTCTTCATTGGGAAGAGACCGTAGAGAAGACTGTCGATGCGGTTGGTGATGCCGATGAAGTCCTCACGTCGGTTCTCGAAGTCGAGATTGTCCTTGTCGACAATCATCACACGCCCCTTGTAGTGGTTGGTGATGAAGTCCTCATAACGGCGGTTGAGGTTGTCGAGATACTCGATTTGCATGGTCTGCTCATAGTCACGGCCACGCTTTTGTATGTTTGCCACCAGATGCTCGACCGACGAGCGCAGGTAAATCATCAAGTCGGGCAGCTTGACAATCGAGAGCATGTGCTCAAAGAGCTCCATGTAGGTCTCGAAGTCTCGTTCAGAGATGTTGCCCATCGCGCGGTTGTTGGCCACAAAGACATAGACCCCCTCAAAAATTGAGCGGTCTTGCAAAACAACATCCTTGGCTTTAGAAATGGCAAGCAGGTCTCGGAATCGCTCCTTGAGAAAATAGACCTCAAGGTTGAACGACCATCGCTGAATGTCGTGATAATAATCTTCGAGATAGGGGTTGTTGGTTACTGACTCATATCGCGGAGTCCACCCGTAATGCTGCGCCAACAGCTTGGTGAGCGTTGATTTTCCTGAGCCAATATTTCCGGCGATGACGATGTGCATAAGGACTTGGAGTTTTCTTGGTTTGCAAAGTTAAGAAATTCCGTCAAACTTTCCTAACGAAAAGACGATTTTTCTAAGAATATTTGTTAGGGCATTGGTTATCAAAAAACAAGAGTGCGAGACTAAGCGTAGCCTCGCACTCTGAATATTCTGATTAAGAACGATTAATCTTTATTTTGCATAGAATGTCATCTCGGCACCAGTGCTATCGGCGAGAACGAGACGATGATTGTCGAGAGAAACAACCTTCATGTTGCCCATGTCAGGAAGCACCTTAAACAATTCTTTCTTAGCCTCGGCTTTGCCTTTCTCAAGCTCAGGCTTTATCATCTGCATCATCATAGCCTTGGTTTGAGCGTCCACGCCTTCAAAATCAACGTCGATATCAATCTTGGCCTTACCCTTATCAAGGTTAATATTAAGGTCCTTACCATCGAGCTTGTAGGTTCCAGGAATATCAAGTTCCATTGCGATAGACATCTTCATGCCACTTTCTTTCATATCTTGGACAGCGGCAATTTCGATTTCACATGTAGCGTTGTTCTCAAATTTCATTTCGAGTGCAATCTGTTGTCCATCTTCATCAGGAATCATGGTGCACCACTCTTTGCCGGTGAGGCTCTGAGCATTAATAGCAAATGCCGACACAAGCATCAGCATCAATGTAAAAAATGTTTTCTTCATAGTTGTAAAAAATAAAAAATGTGATACATGGGGTTATTTAATAGTTACTCTTGAGTGATGCGAGTGCGATTGTAGCCGTGCTTGAGTCGGTATTTGCGCACGTCGGCAAAGAGATCGGTGGCGTAAACGAAGTTGTTGAGATTATCGTTGTCGACATTGTAAATCTCGTCTTTGTTGCCAACCCATCCCACGTGGCCCTTGTAGATGAAGACGATGTTCTCGCCAATTCCCATCACCGAGTTCATGTCGTGGGTGTTGATGATGGTGGTGATGCCAAACTCGTGGGTGATGTCGTAGAGCAAATCATCGATTACAATCGACGTCTTGGGGTCGAGGCCCGAGTTTGGCTCATCGCAGAAGAGGTATTTGGGGTTTAACGCGATGGCGCGTGCAATGGCGGCGCGCTTCTGCATACCACCACTGAGCTCGCTGGGATACTTGTTCTCGCTACCGGTGAGATTCACACGGTCGATGCAGAACTGCGCACGCTCCACTTGCTCGGCATGACTCATCTTGGAGAACATCTTCAACGGGAAAATGACGTTGCCCATCACAGTCTCGCTGTCGAAAAGTGCCGAACCCTGGAACAGCATACCAATTTCCTTGCGAAGTTCCTTCATCTGCTTGTCTTCAAGCTTGGTGATGTCGCGGCCATCGTAGAGTATCTCGCCACTATCGGGCTTGAAAAGGCCCACCAGATTCTTTACCAGCACAGTCTTACCCGAGCCGCTCTGGCCAATTATCAGGTTGACCTTGCCGTCATAGAACTTGGCATTGATTCCAAAGAGAATCTGCCGGCGCTCATCACCATCCATGAACGATTTCTCAACATTCTTTACTTCAATCATAGTCGTGTTGCTTTACATCATTAATAACTTGGTGAGGAGCACGTCGGTGAGCAGAATCATGATATTGCTCATCACCACGGCATCGGTACTGGCCTTACCCACCTCGATTGAGCCGCCCTTGACGGTGTAGCCGTAGAACGCCGAGATACTCGAGATGATGAAGGCGAAGAACAATGACTTGATGAGCGCAAACCACACATACCACTCAATGAAGAGCGTCTGTATGCCATAGACATAGGTGTCGGTATCGATGATTCCCGTTATCACGCAAATCATGTAACCTCCAAAGAGGCTCGTTGCCATACAAATAATCACCAAGAAAGGCATAATGGTGACCAAACCTGCTATTTTAGGCATTATGAGGTAGTTGGCGCTATTGATGCCCATGATGTCGAGCGCATCAATTTGCTCGGTAACTCGCATGGTGCCTATCTCGCTGGCGATGTTACTGCCTATCTTTCCCGAGAGGATGAGACACAGGATTGACGACGAGAACTCGAGCAGGATAATCTCGCGCGTGGTCAATCCCACGGTGTAACGCGGCAACAACGGGTTGCTGATGTTGAGCTTGATGAGCAACGTGCACAACGCACCAATAAACAGCGACACAATTAAGATCAAAGGAACGGAGTCGATGCCCAGTTTATATATCTCACCCATGTATCGCTTGAAGAATTCACGCCACTTGTCGGGAATTCCAATGCTGCGCCACATGAGCATGCAGTAAGAGCCTAATTTATCTAAAGAGCTAGTCAATGCCATATTTGTCGTTTTTATTCCATTTTTAGAAATAACTTGCAAATTTAGAAAAAACTTTTCATTAAAACACCCAATCAGTGAGTTTTTCGTGATTTAAGGGGCGAGTTTCTGTTGCAGGCGCTCGGGGGCGTTGGTGGTGATAAAGTCGACGCCGTAGTTGATGCACCACTCCATGTCGCGGTCGCTATTGACGGTCCACACATTCACCTTCATGCCAAGCGAGTGTGCCTCGTCAATCCACTGCGGATGCTCACGCATCACCTTGATGCTGTAGTCGATACCAGCCATGTCAATCTCGGCGATTTGCGATGGTGAGAGTTCACCGTTAAGATAATAGACAGGAGTTCCGTGGGGCGCCATTTCTTTTAGATTTTTCATTCCGGCATAGGAGAAAGTGATGTACTCTACCCTATCCTCCAAACCTTTGTCCTTCACCATCTTCACGATTTTGCGAGCAGTTTCTTTCTCTTGCTCCTTGTTTTTGTGAGGTTTCATCTCGACTATGAGACGAGTGGTGAGGTGCTTTCCGCATTCCAACATCTGGTCGAGCGTGGGCAGCGGCTCGCCGTTCTTGAGGCGCATGTCCTTGAGTTGCTTCCACTTAGCAGTCTCGATGGTGACTCCTTGATAGGAAGCATCGTGGTTGACCACCAGCACACCATCGGCCGTCATCCACACGTCAAATTCCGAGCCCCACGCCCCTATCGAGTCGGCCTTAACCAGTGACCGAATCGAATTCTGCGCTGAGCCCTCGGTGTCCCAATATCCGCGGTGGCAAATCACCTCCTGCGCCCCCGCTGTGAGTGCCATGGCTGCCATGGCCATTAACCAGAACTTTCTCATACTTCTTGATTATTCTTTTTTCTCATAAATAGCCAAATAACAACCATAGTTGCAAGCGCACTACCTACCGCGAGCAATGGCTGTTGACCTTTCTCGGGGACGCCCAAAGTTTCAATTAGATTGTCTTCGATATAGTGGTTGTTGGCAAGGAATGTGAATACCACGACGAGGCCATTGTTCAAAGAATGGGCTATAATGGGAGTCCACACCTCACCGCTCCAAAGCATCACATAGCCAAACCAAGCACCAAGTAGCAGTCGGGGCACAAAACCAAAGAACTGCAAGTGAATGCCACTGAATATCAATGCCACAACCCACACAGCAACATGGCGTTGCACCTTGCTAAAGTGCATCGAGCCAAGCATGCCTGCACGGAAGAACATCTCCTCACCCAAGCCTGTAAGCACACCCACAAGCAGGAACCTGACTATCATGCCGCCCCAAGTCTTGGTTGTGAGTAGGTCGCCAGTAACTCCTTGTGCCGAATCTTCCATCTCACGCAACATGTCCTCAAGACCACGCAACTCATGAGGTAGATGTAATCCCTGGTTCCACTCCACAATGTAATTCATAGCAGGCAATGCCACAATGTAGACGAGCACAATGAGTGCAATCGACTTGAATGTGGGGGCCTTATTCATCCACAACGTCTGCACCACTGGTCTTTTCTCGGTATAGCGACATATCAAAGCAAGTATTACCACTGGAGCCATGAAAATAAGCAAATTCTGCAATGCGATCATGGTCAACTGCGCATTCATACTTGTATAACGGCCACCAAAAGCCACCAATGTAACAAGTGCCACTACAATGAGCATCATCATCGCGAAGGCTGCAAGCAATAGAAACTTTACAAACCACGACATTTGTTTCCCGTTTTCCATAATAAAAATATTAATTGCTTGCAAAAATAACATTTTCTTGAAAAAAAATTGGAAAAAACATGCAGTAAAATTGTGACCACTGCGTTTATAATATGTAATTTTGCAACAAATCATCCCAAAAACCATTTTTGTTATGAAGAACTATAATTTCATATTACCACTACTTTTAGCGGTATTGCTTGGAGTGCCATCGGTGGGAATGGCACAAGACTATGACGACATTTATGTGATAGAGGAAACTCCACCCATCCCTGCCAACGAGACAAAGAAAGAGCGCAAAGAGCGCATCAACAAGGATCATGAGATTGTGGATTCCATTTTCCACCTCAAGGCCATTGACGCCATCGAGGACGGATACTTTGTGCTGCAGGCAACTCAAGTGAGGAACAGCTACGGCAGCTATGCTATGGGCCTCAACGACAACTCCAACTTCCTGCTCATGCAGGGCGACAAGGGCATTTTCCAGGTTGCTTATAACGTCATCAGCGCAGGAGCTAACGGGCTTGGAGGCGTCACGCTGCACGGCCGCATCAGCAACATGAAAGCCAAGCAGGACAAGAAAGGCAACATGATTGTCACCTTCAACATGATAGGTCGATCAATGAACGCCTACGTCACCCTCACCCTCTTCAAGGGAAGCGACCAAGCCATGGCAATGATTGACCCCACGCTAGGAAGAGGACAAATCACGTTGCGCGGGCGACTCGTCCCCTACCGCAACGACGACATCGCTATTGATCCTTAAACAGAAAGACACACATTTCCACTATATTTCACGCCTAAAGCCAAGCGCTGTGGGCGTGTTTTTTATGTATTTAAACATAAAAGCGCAAATTTGGCTCCCGTTATTCTAGAAATTGGCAAAAATATAATTAACTTTGCACGTTCTTATATAAAAATGACCAAAATAGCTAGAAGTGATGGAAACCAAGAGCAAGAAACTCAAACCGCTAGCAGGAATGAACCTGCAGGAACTGCGTGAAGTGACAGCCGGGCTGGGAATGCCAAAGTTTGTGGCAACGCAACTCGCCGAGTGGATATATGGCAAGCGAGTGAGCTCGCTGGAGGAGATGCGTAACATTTCCCGAGCTAACCAGGAGCTGCTCTCGCAGCAGTACTGCGTTGGACTCTATGCGCCACAAAGCGCACAGACGAGCGAGGACGGCACAGTCAAGTACCTCTTTGACGCTGGCGGCGACAAAGCCGTTGAGAGCGTCTTTATCCCCGAGGACGACCGCGCCACGCTGTGCATCTCATCGCAGAAAGGCTGCCGCATGAATTGCTACTTTTGCATGACGGGCCGCCAAGGTTTCCACGGCAACCTCACTGCCAACCAAATCATCAACCAAGTGCTCAGCGTTCCACAGAGCCAGGAATTGACTAACGTGGTGTTCATGGGGATGGGTGAGCCCCTCGACAATTTAGACAACGTGCTCAAAGTAATCGAGATACTCACAGCTCCCTGGGGCCTCGCATGGAGTCCCAAGCGCATCACTGTGTCGACCGTAGGCGTGAAAAACGCCCTCAAGGTGCTGTGCGAGACAACTAACGTGCACATCGCCGTGAGCGTTCACAACGCGATTGAGGATGAGCGCAGCCAGCTGATGCCCATCGAGAACGCATACCACATCAAGGAAGTGATGGAGCTGCTTGGTAAGTATGACTTCGCTCACCAGCGCCGCCTATCGGTGGAATATATCATGTGGCAATGGTTCAACGACGACATCAAGCACGCCGAGGCGCTGCGCGAAATCCTGCCCAATGAGCACGTGCGCGTCAACTTGATTCGCTATCACATGATACCCGGTGCCGCCAAGCTCCGCACCTCGAGCGACGAGCGTATGGCCTACTTCCGTGACTACCTCAACAGCAAGGGCATCACCTGCACCATCAGGCGCAGCCGTGGCGAGGACATAGCCGCCGCCTGCGGCATGCTAGCCGGCAAAGTAAAAGAAGCCGAGAAAGACGACGACAAGAAAACTAAAAAGAAATCACAACAATAAAAACTATAACACTACAATGAAACTGCGCAAAATCATTCTCGCCGCTGTTGCTATCATTGCAAGCAACGTTCTCGCCCAGGGTATCGTGCACCCCAAGGTGGGAGAGACAGCGAAATCGGACGATGGTAAACTCACTCTCACTCTAGTTGCCAAAAAGCAAAACTACAGTGTTGCCATGAAGGACAGCCACGACCCGGACATCAACTCACCCAAGTCGGTGAACGTGTCGCCCGATGGCAAGAAATTCTATGTCAACTCCCTTGAGGGAGGAAAGACTGTGGTGTATGAGATGGGAAGCAACAAAAAGCTCAAAACCATAAGCCACAACTTCACCGATGAAGGCTCCAAACACCTGTGGGCTCCATCGAGCGGCCTCTTCAAGTGGCATAAACAGTGGACCAAGCCTAACACCTTCATGGGCAAGCCTGTTGAGGCCACTTTCTCGCATGGTGGCCGCTACCTGTGGGTGCCTTATTACCGACGCACCTACGACTACAATGCCGTGGAGCCATCGGCAATGGCAATTATCGACACCAAAAAAGACGAGATTGTCAAACTCATGGAAACTGGTCCGCTGCCCAAAATGGTTAAGACCTCGCATGACGGAAAGACGCTTGCCGTTACCCATTGGGGAAACAACACCGTGGGACTGATAGATATAAGCAGCACCAATCCTAACGACTGGCACTACACCAAAATTCTGGTAGTTGACTATGAGCTACCTCTAAACTTTGGGAACCGCCACGTAGACCGTGACTCCGAGAGCGGATATTGCCTGCGTGGAACAGTGTTCACCCCCGATGACCAATACCTTATCATTTGCTGCATGGGAGGAGCTGGTGGCCTTGCTGTTATCGACGTCAAGAACCAAGATTACTTGGGACGCATGCAGGGCATGATGCACAACGTGCGTCACATCCTGCTAAACGACGGCTATATCTACCTGAGCATCAACAGCGCTGGTGTGGTTCAACGCATCAAGCTCGACACCTTTATGGAAGCCGCCAAGCAAATGACCAACAAGAAAGGCAGCATCAGCGGATGGGAGAACTGCAAGGTGGGAATTGGCGCTCGCACTATCGAGATTTCGCCAAGCGGAAAATATATCTTCGCTGCTTGCAACAATGCCAGCCGCCTGTGTGTGGTTGACACCCGCACCATGAAGATGATAGCCCAAATTCCTGTTGACTCCTACCCTGTGGGACTTGACATAAGCAATGACGGCCAATATGTGCTCGTCACATCACAAGGCCGAAAAGGTGGTGGCGGTAACGCTGTCAACATCTACAAGGTTGACTATCCTGAGCCTGAGCCTGTAATCAAAGAGCCTCAACCCGAGGAGCCCGACAGCACTAAAGCTGCAGCTGCCCAAGAAAAAGGCAGCACCAACTCAACCAACCAAATCATGAATTGGCTGGGCACCACTACAGGCAAAGTCACAGCAGGCGCCCTCGCCGCAGTGCTCATCGCCGCCATTGCAGTTCCTGTTTCGATGAGAAGAAAGAAGAAGAAATAATTCCTTTTCCAAAAATTTAATATCTGCCCCCATGATTATTGCCCTTTAAAGCCTTACTCCTCTAGATGAGGAGCTGACTAAACTTTAAGATAAACATAAAGGTGTGTTCATGAACACACCTTTTATCTTGTTAATCAAGAACTTTTTCAAACAAATAATCAACCGAGTCGACAAAATCTAAAACTATTTTCCAACTGGTGCTGTGGGATTGAAGTAATAGCTATCGGTCTTGTTGCCCTCTTCGAGCTCGTGATCGATGTTCTCATACTCGCTGTGCATGCTCTTGTACTCAGGCACGAACTGCTTCATGCCCTTTACCATGTCGTGAATGTTCCCGCTTTGAGCCAGCTCGATGATATTATCGATATTGTTGCAAACGTCAAGGTAGTCATACTTGCGCACTTGAGCAATCATGATCTTCTCGTTGTCGGTCTTGACGGTGTTCTCCTTGTCGTTGAGAAGCTCCTCATAGAGTTTCTCGCCTGGACGCAGACCTATCTCCTCAATCTTTATGTCGATGTTGGGTCGCAGACCTGCAAGCGAAATCATGCGGGTTGCAAGGTCGTAGATGCGTACAGGTTGGCCCATATCAAAGATGTAAATCTCTCCACCGTGACCCATGCATCCTGCCTCAAGCACCAATGAGCAAGCCTCGGGAATTGTCATAAAGTAACGGATGATGTCGCGATGAGTGACAGTCACTGGTCCACCACTCTCAATTTGCTTGCGGAACAATGGAATTACCGAGCCATTGCTACCCAACACGTTACCAAATCGAGTGGTGATGAACTGAGTTTTCTTGCCCATCTTTTGAGCGTCGAAGAACAGCGACTGGCAATAAATCTCGGCAAGACGCTTAGTGCAACCCATGATGTTACTAGGATTTACAGCCTTGTCGGTAGACACCATCACAAACTTATAAACGCCATATTTCAGAGCCAAATCGGCAACATTCTTAGTTCCTTCAACATTGGTGAGCACTGCCTCGGTTGGGTTCAGCTCCATCATGGGCACGTGCTTGTAGGCAGCAGCGTGGAACACATATTTGGGCTGATATTTCTTGAAAGCCTCCTCCATGCGCGCATGGTTGTGGACATCGCCCATAAATAGCACCACATCACTATTAGGGAAGTCTTTTTTCAGCTCGAGGCTCAGGTCGTGCATAGGAGTTTCGGCCTGGTCAACAAGCACGATAAGTTTAGCCTTGTAGCTAGCTACCTGTCTCACAATCTCGCTGCCTATTGAACCACAGGCACCCGTGATGAGCACCACTGAATCCTTGATGTGCGAGCGCACAAGTGTGTTGTTCAACACAATGGGATCACGGCCAAGAAGGTCCTCAATCTGCACCTCCTTAATATAGGTTGAAATGTTGGAGCCTTCACGCTCATCGTCGAGCTCAAACTCCTCAACCTTGTTAATAGCCAACAGCGAGACATTATTCTCGATAAAAGCATCGGCAAAACCATTACGCATCAGCTTAATATTTGACGAGTCAAAAATGAGTGCATGAATGCCACCTCCGACAAAGATTTTCACCACATCCTCAGGGCGATATTTATAAACCTTGAAGCCGTTGATTTCGTCCTTGTCCTTGCCACTCTTGATACTCAAAAGACCTACTGGCTCATACTTGCCTCCAATCTCGTTTTTAAGAGCGTTAGCAAGAATCAACGAGTCGAGCGAAGTGCCAAGCACAAGAACCTTGCGTCGGTTGCTCTCAGTTGCTGTGATGCGAGCGTAAATATACTTGATTACCAGCCTCTCGATAGTAAGCATGGCAAATGACAACACTCCCACGTAAATCACTCCCCAATAGCTGAATAGCACATCCTGAGCTATTGCCGAGTAAACAAGATTTATTCCAATGAGAATAAGAGTGGAGACAAACACCACAATAAACTCACGATATAAATCCTCGATTACCGACAGACGAATGACGCAAGTGTAACTCTTAGTAAGATAGGTAACTAACCCATAGACCGCAACAATAATAACCAAGTTGCGAATGAGCACAAAGGCGCTATTACTTAATTGTGGGTTTAGGCTTGAAATGACAAACACACCATAGCTACAAGCTACAAGCAGCATGTCGATAAGCAATATCATCCATCGTGGAACTGTATTGGTTTTCAGTTTCTTAAACCATTTCAGTTCAAATAACTGTCGTATTAATTTATCTATCATTCAGAAATAATCTACAAAGTAAATAAGTTTAGACGCTTGCTCTAATTTATCATAAGAAGCTCCAAGTTCTTAACTTTTGCGGCGCAAATATAGTAATTTTATTTAAAAACAAAAAAATAAAATTAGCATTAAATATTATTTATTGTTCTGTAGTTTATTTTTTGTTATTTATATAATATAATTTAAAAAAAATTACTACCTTTGCAGCTTGAATTGACTTTAATTAAAAAAACGATATAATTGAAATGAGATTTTTCAATCACAAAACATTTGTTGCTGTGGCAGTTACAGCACTTGCGGTTGTTACCACTTCGTGCTTTAAGGAAGAGCCACTCAACGCCGAGTGCGACATCGAGATGGCATGGGTGCATGTGGACGACCTTGAAGCCAGCTTCTACAATGCCAACGATACTCTCATCAACGTTATCAGCAATGAGGACAAGATTGTGTTCTCCATGCGTGATGATGCCGATGTAACAGCCTTTGCTCCACAGTTTAAAATAACACCTGGAGCCACAATCAGTCCTGCCAGTGGAACGGCGCACGACTTCAGCGATGGCCCCGTGACCTACACTGTCACCAGCGAGGATGGCAAGTGGAGCCGCAAATACCTAGTTTCGTGCAATCGCATGGCACGTTACACCACATCGGTAATCGACTTCGACTTTGAGCACTTCGAGCTCGACAAAGATTACCACAAGTTCTATGTGTGGCACAATGTATTGCCCGATGGAAGCTTAGGCGACGACTGGGCTACAGGCAACTATGGTTTCTATATTGCAAACAGCAATTCAGCTGCAAATGATTATCCAACATTTGTGCTGGAAAACGGATATGATGGTCATGGAGTTCAGTTTGTAACAAGAGACACGGGTCCTATGGGACACAATTTTGGCAAACCCATTGCCGCCGGCAACCTGTTCTTAGGTAAATTCAACATGCTTGCCGGCTTGATGCAACCATTGAAAGCCACCGAATTCGGTATTCCTTTCACCCAAAAACCAGTAAGGCTCTCGGGCTACTATCAATACAGTCCAAGTGCTCCATTTACCGACAAGAACTTTGTTGAGCATCCTGAACGTATCGATGCTGGTGACATCTACTCGGTGCTCTACATCAACCACGACCGCAACGGCAATCCTCTAGTGCTCTATGGCGACAACGTGCTCTCAAGCGAGAACATTGTGGCTGTGGCACGCGTCCAAAATGTAAATGAGACCAACGGACAGTGGGTAAAGTTTGACATCGAGTATGAATATAAGAAAGATATTAACCCCGAAATGCTTGCCAACCGAGGCTACAACCTAACTATAGTGTTCTCATCGAGCATTGAGGGAGCAAGCTTTGAAGGAGCTGTGGGCAGCACCTTGAAGGTCGACATGGTGAAACTCACTTGCGAAGAGAAAGAATAATAACTAATCAGTTACCAGACTTTAAGATGAAACGATATATAGCAACAGTATTAATCAGTGTCCTAGCTTCAATGAGTGCTTGGGCCATCATGGAAAATGACGGCGGATGCCAAAACTTGCAGAATTTTTTCCGCAAAGTGGAAGGCTATGGAAGATTGGGTTATTCCATTGGTGGCACAGCTCCAATGGGCATGCCAGCCGAAATAAGGAAACTCAACAAGTTTATCCTGCAACCCAATGTTTCGTTTGGTGCCGACCTAATCAAGCCCGCCAGTGAGCGCTGGGGCATTCTAGCCGGAATTCACTTTGAAAACAAGGCGATGCACATCGACGCCACTGTGAAGAACTACCACATGCAGGTGACCCAAGATGGTCAATCGATGGAGGGTGTATTTACCGGCAAGAACGATAGTCATGCTTTTCAGTGGACTTTCACCATTCCCATTCAGGCAGTGTACAAAATTAGTGACAAGTGGAAGCTCAAGTTCGGACCTTATTTCTCTTATGTCACAAGTTGTGGCTTCGACGGATTTGCTTACGACGGATATATTCGCGTAAATGACCCAACAGGAGCTAAGGTGCTGTTGGGCAACGAGGAAAATGAACGTGGCAACTATGACTTCAAAGAAGACGTGCGCAAAGTGCAGTGGGGCATGGGACTAGGCGTTGACTATTTCTTCACACGTAAGTTTGGAGTCTACGCTGACCTGAATTGGGGTCTGAGTGGATTCTTCAAGAGCAGCTTCAAGACTCTTGACCAAACGCTCTACCCTATCTATGGAACCATAGGAATTGCCTACAGGTTTAAATAATGCACAATTCATAATGCATAATTCACAATAATATTGAAACAAACAATTAGAAAACAATAATTTAAACGTTTAAATCATGAAGAAAATTTTTACTTTTTTTGCTGCGGCAGCTCTTGCAATGAGCGCTTTTGCTACCGACTATACCGGTAACATCACCGTAGAAATCAATGGTGTAGGCACTGCTCAAGAGACCACAATCAACATTGTTCAAAACGAAGACGAAACCTACAAACTGAGCATCAACAATTTTACACTTGACAACGACGGAAGCCCAATGGGAGTAGGCAACATCGTTCTTGACAACATGAAGGGTTACACCATCAATGGCGTGACTACAATTGTAGCCGACCAAAGCATCACCATCGCAGAAGGCGACGACCCCAACATTGCTTTCTGGATGGGCCCACTGCTCGGTAATGTTCCCATTGTCCTTGCAGCACAGTTCAACGGCACCAAGGCCAAAGCCGACATTGACATCGACATGAGAAATATTATGCAACAGTTCATCTATGTGAAGTTTGAGACTCCCGACTTCAACGGCAAATATGGTGACGTAAACGGTGACGGTGAAGTTACCGCAGGTGACATTACTGCAATCTACAACATCCTTTTAAACAACTAAGATAATTCTTTATATTCTAATGTTAAGTGTCAAGTGCACTTTGGCACTTAACATCTTTATTTAATAGGTAATATTATTACACAATTTAAAACATGAAAAAACTATTCACTACAATGCTCGCTGCAGTGACTGCACTGGCAGCATTGGCAACCGATTACAACGGCACACTCACTGTTAATGGCACATCAGCGCAAGCTACAGTGAATGTTACCAATAGTGGAAACGACTACACTGTTGCAATAAACAATGTGAGCGGCATTGGTAACATTGAGATTACCGCCCCTGGCACCACAAGCAATGGACTAACATCGGTTGTAACCAGCCAAGACATCGAGGCTGGAAATGCCAATCTGGTGCTGGCATTCAACCAATATGCCATGACACTCAACCTCGTCATCAATAACGGAGGGACTATAACTAACGTAAAATTCGCTCAAAACGGCGAGCTCACTGGCTATCAAATCAAGAACAGCGGCTTTGAGAATTTCAAGGGCAATGGCGAGCCTCTTGCTTGGCATGGTTTTAAGAGCGCTACTGGCGGATTGGCTTCCTTGGCCCCCGGCTCGTTAACATCAAGTACCGAATGTCACAGCGGCAGCAAGAGTGTGGTAATGACTTCGGGAAGTCTTTTTGGAGTGGTTGGAAATGGCACCATGACTACTGGCCGCCTGAATGCAGGCAGCGCCACTGCCAACGACCCTGCTAACTGCAGCAGAATGGACATCAGCGACACCAATACAGATGCCAATGGTGACCCATTCTACACTGTGATGCATGGTCGCCCCGACGGCATCACTTTCTGGGCGAAATTTGTGCCAAAAAGCACTTCCTATCGAGCATCGATGAGTGCAATAATCACCGACGGCACCTACTATCAGGACCCAGAGAACACTACTTACACCAACAAGCTTGCTTCAGCCAAGGATATCACCAATATCGCCTCTTGTGATTGGACTGAATTTTCGGTACCTTTTAATTACATAGATAATAATATCACTGGTCAAGCGTTGCTTGTTACTTTCTCAACCAACTCCACACCTGGCGGTGGCGCTAAAGGAGACGTACTCTACATCGACGACGTCGCCCTGGTTTATAACGCAGCTATCACTGGCATCACCGTTAAGGGCACTGCCCTTGAGGGCTTCGCACAAGATGTGTATGAGTACAACTTCGAGCTTGCTAACGGCGAGACTATCACCGACAGCGACATTGATGCCACTTTCATCAGCGAGCATGCTTACCTTGTAAAGAAAGTTATTGAGACCAGCGATTGCTACAAAGTAATTGTTGCCGTTATCAGCAATGACCTCAACACTGTGAAGACCTACACTATCAACTACAACAAGGCTATCAACTACACAATCACCGTGGCCGAGACCCAGAATGGTACCGTTGAAGCACCTGCTACAGCACAATATGGTCAAGAGGTAACCGTTACCGTTAATCCCGCAACTGGCTATGAGATCGAGACCTTGACCTACACTGTTGAGGGCAGTGAGCCTGTTACTATTGAGAATAACATGTTCTTGATGCCAGCCGCCAATGTCACAATCAATGCTACGTTCAAAGCCAACACTAACACGCTTGGCGACGTGAATGGCGACGGTGAGGTTAACACTGTTGATATCACAATTCTATATAACTACATCCTCAATGGCAACACCGAGGGAATGGTCTACGGCGACCAAGATGGCGACGGTTCTATAACAGCAGTTGACATCACAGTAGTTTATAATGTATTGCTTGGTGTTAATGCCAAATAATTAATGACATTAATCCAATTTGGAATTCAGCCATCCCGAGTTTTTCACTTGGGATGGTTGTTTTTTAAATGAAAAACTACTACTTTTGCGCTAGAAAAATTTTTTAACCATTAAACAAAACTTGAATCATGAAAATTGTAGTTCTTGACGGTTATGTGGGCAATCCTGGCGATTTGTCGTGGGAGCCACTGGAGAGACTGGGTGATGTGATTGTTTATCCCCGCAGCAAGCCCGAGGAGATTATTGAGCGTGCGTTACCTGCCGATGTGTTGTTAACTAACAAAGTGGTCTTTGACCGCAAACTTATTGAGGCACTACCCAACCTCAAATGCATAGGCGTTATTGCCACAGGCTTCAACATTGTTGACATTGAAGCTGCCAACGAGCGTGGCATCGTTGTGACCAATGTGCCTGCCTATAGCACCGCCTCGGTGGCTCAAGTGGCTATAGCTCACCTGCTCAACATGACAACTCATGCCGAGCACTACACCCGCGAGGCACGGGCCGGCGTGTGGAGCCAAAGCATCGACTACACCTATTGCAGCGCACCATTTATCGAACTTGACGGCAAGACTATGGGAATTGTGGGTCTTGGAAACATTGGCGGTACAGTAGCACGCATCACTGCGGCTATGGGCATGAAGGTGCTCGCTTTTACAAGTAAACCACAAGAGGCTTTGCCACCTTATGTCACTCGTGTTGAAACTCTTGACGATTTGTTCTGCCAATGCGATGTGATTAGCCTGCACTGCCCGTTGACTGCCGACACTCGTGGCATCGTCAATGCACATCGATTAGCCTTGATGAAGCCCACTGGCATGATAATCAACACCAGCCGTGGACCACTCATCGTGGAAGAAGACCTAGCCGAGGCACTGAAGAACGGCGTGATAGCAGCTGCTGCTGTTGATGTGCTATGCCAGGAACCTCCTGCTGCCGACAACCCACTGCTTGCCCTCGACAACTGCTACTTCACACCTCACATTGGCTGGACAAGTGCCGAAGCGCGTCAGCGCCTGATGGACGTTGTGGTCAACAACGTGCGCACCTTCATGGAAGGGCACCCAACTAACGTGGTGAACAATCCAGTCAGGAAATAATATACTAGAATAAATGCAAAAAAGAGTCACTCAAATAATGTGTGGCTCTTTTTGTATTTAGTTGTAACTAGTGCGGTTAGTTGCGGCGGGTGAAGCGTGCTCGGTTGAAGATGCTGTCCCAACGCAGCTTGATAACGCCGAAGAGCGCCTCGCTGAAAATGCCGCCGCTCATCTTGCTAGTGCCAAGCACACGGTTGATGAACACGATGGGGACTTCCTTGATGCGGAACCCCATTTGATAAGCAGTGAACTTCATCTCAATTTGGAAAGCGTAGCCCTTAAACTCAATGGCGTCGAGGTTGATGGCCTCTAGCACCTCGCGCTTGTAGCACACAAAACCAGCAGTGGTGTCGCGCACATTCATGCCTGTAACGATGCGCACATAGGCCGAAGCATAATAGCTCATCAGCACGCGCCCCATGGGCCAGTTCACCACGTTTACGCCACTGATATATCGAGAACCCACGCTCACATCGGCGCCTTCGTCGGCACATGCCCTGTGCAGTGGTATCAAATCCTCGGGACGATGCGAGAAGTCGGCATCCATCTCAATCATGTAGCTATACCCCTTCTCTAGCGCCCACTTGAATCCTGCAATATAGGCCGTTCCCAAACCCAGCTTCCCGCTGCGCTTCACAATATTGATTCGGTCAGGAATTTCCTCCATCAAGCGTTCCACTATTGCCGCTGTGCCGTCGGGGCTGTTGTCGTCGATAACCAGCACATCAAACTTGTGCTGCTCTTCAAGCCCCAGCACCGCTTTGATAATCTCCTCTATATTCTCTTTCTCGTTGTAGGTGGGAATAATAACTACGCTGTCGCTCATTGCTAATCGGTAATTAATAATAATACGTTATCGTCTTAACCAATAAATTATTGCTTTTATTGCACAAAAGTAATAATAAATTCAGTATTAACCCATTTTTCAACATTTTTTCACTTCCAAAAACCTCTTTTCGCTAAAATCGAGCCTCTATTTTTGCCAGTTTCGCAAAAAAGCAGTAATTTTACCGACTTATTTAAAATGCAGTGCTGGGCCTTATTGTAAACCTCGGCATCCAACAACATAGTTAATTTATTTATACACAAATGAGTAACGACCGAAAAATACGTATAGGAATCACCCATGGCGACACTAACGGAGTGGGCTATGAGGTTATTATGAAATGCTTTGCAAGCAACGACTTTTTGGAACTGTGCACGCCCATCATCTATGGGTCGAGCAAGATTATGAACTACCACCGCAAAGCGCTTGGTATTCAGACCATTCAGCTTAACATCACACGCAACGCTGGATATGTAAAAGAGAACAGTGTCAACCTTGTAGACGTCATCAACGAGGATGTGAAAATAGACCTTGGACAAGCTGGGAAACAAGCTGGAAAGGTTGCCTTCATGGCCCTCGAAGCTGCAGTGAGCGACCTCAAAAAGGGTGTTATCGACGTTCTAGTCACCGCGCCTATCAACAAGGAGAACATTCACAGCGAGGAGTTCTCGTTCCCTGGACACACCGAATATCTCGAAGCAAGCTTGGGCGAAGGAGAAAAAGCGCTGATGATATTGTGCAGCGACAAACTCAGAGTGGCTCTCGTGACAACTCACTTGCCAATAGCCCAAGTGGCAAGCGCTATCAACAAGAACCTTATTGTTGAAAAACTCAAGGCCTTTGACGCCTCGCTTCAACAAGACTTCAATATCCAAAAACCACGCATCGCTGTTCTGGGCCTCAACCCCCACTGTGGCGACAACGGCGTGATAGGCAACGAAGAGAAAGAAATCATTGGACCTGCAATACAGGAAGCCAATGAAAACAACGTCCTTTGCTTTGGCCCCTATGCCGCCGATGGATTCTTTGGCAACGGTCAGTATCGCCGATTTGACGGTGTGCTAGCCATGTATCACGACCAAGGACTCGCACCATTTAAAGTTATATCGATGGACGACGGAGTTAACGTCACTGCAGGGTTGCCCTATGTGCGCACTAGCCCTGACCACGGAACAGGCTATGACATCGCAGGTCAAGGAATTGCCAACGAGCAATCGATGCGCCAGGCAATCTACACCGCCATCGACATCTTCCGCAATCGCAAGAACTGGGACGAGATGCACCAGAACCCTCTCAAGAAGCAATACTTTGACAAGGGTAAAGATAACGTGGTTCTCGATCTCACCAAAATAGAAGACGAGGAACCGTTAGGATAATGCATAATGCATAATGCACAATTCATAATGCACAATGCACAATTCATAATGCAGGATGAGAATCATCTTCAATAAACGATAAACGAATAACGAAACAATGCACTACGCGATAATAGCAGCCGGCGAGGGTTCAAGACTCGCACAAGAAGGCGTTGAAAAGCCAAAACCACTCGTTGAACTAAATGGCGAGCCAATGGTGATGCGACTAATGAATATTTTCAGGCGTTGCAATGCCGAGAGCATATCAATCATTATCAACGACTTCATGCCCGAGGTAAGGCAATTCCTTGACAACATTGAGATTGACATTCCTCTAAACGTTGTTGTGAAGTCTACCCCAAGTTCCATGCACAGTTTTTGGGAGCTCAGCAAGGTGATGAAACCTGGAAAATTCTGCCTCACAACAGTCGACACCATTTTCCGTGAAGACGATTTCGCACGCTACATCGCAGCTTTTGAAGCCGATGACAAACACGATGGGATGTGGGCTGTGACACCATTCATTGAGGATGAAAAGCCTTTATATGTTGACGTAGACCGCCGCATGAACATCAAGGCGTTTTGCGACAAGCCTTTCGACGGCGCTAAATATGTGTCGGGAGGCGTCTACGCCATGAGCGACAAAGCGTTCCCCATACTTGACCAATGTATTGAGAAGGGAATATCCAGAATGCGCAATTTCCAACGTGCCCTCATCGAAAATGGAATGAAACTCAAAGCTTATAGCATAGACAAGATTATTGACGTGGACCACGCCAGCGACATTGCCGTGGCTCAGGAATTCATAAAATCAGGAAAAACTGAAATCTAATCTCTGAAATCTGATAACTAACATTTATATAATATGGCCGATATTAACATTGCGGGGGTGATGAGGGCAGGCGCCTATTCACCCAATCACATAGGAAACGACACAGCAATCTTCAACGCGGTTGCCGAACAGCTGCGCAAGCGAGGATGCATTGTCAACACCTATAGCGAGGAGCAGTTCAACAACAACGAGATTAAAGAGGATATCATCATGAACATGTGCCGTGAGCACAGTTCCATTCTCAAACTGCAACGTCTCGAGAACGAAGGCAAGCTTGTCATCAACTCGGGATTTGGCATCGAGAACTGCACGCGCGAGCGAATGACACGCATCCTGCTTGGCAACGACATCCCCTACCCCGATAGCATTATCGTGAATACCGACGAGGTGGTTAAAGACCGACTCGAGAGAAGTGGATTCCAAAGCTGCTGGATTAAGCGAGGCGACTTCCATGCCATGCACAAGGAGGACGTAAGCTACGTGCGACACAGCGAGGAGGCACAAGAGGTGCTACAAGAGTACTTCCTGCGCGGCATCAAGCGCGCTGTTATCAACGTTCATCTTGTGGGAGACCTCATCAAATTCTACGGTGTGAGAGGCACTAACTATTTCTTCTGGTTCTACCCCTTTGATGAAGGACACAGCAAATATGGCCATGAGGTAATCAACGGCAAGTCACAGGGTCTAAAGTTTGACCTCAAGCACCTGAAGCACATATGCAACCGCGCTGCCGACGAGCTTAACATCGAGATATATGGTGGCGACTGCATCGTAGGCGCCGAGGGCGATGTGAAGATTATCGACTTTAACGACTGGCCAAGCTTTGCCCCATGCCGCAACGACGCTGCCCCCCACATTGCCAAGCGCATCATCAACATCATCAAGAGCCGTTGATTCACAATTCAGCGACCCATAAAATATAGGGCATCTAGAAACACTAGAAAAAACGAAACAACAACAAACGAACAACGATAATAATGAATTTCAAGGAATTAAAAGAACAATATAACCAATCGCTCAAATCGATGGACACCGAGGAGCACATTGACCTGTGGTTCTATAGGCCACTAGGCTTTGCATGGGCTACCCTTTTTGCCAAACTTGGAATCTCACCAAACATAGTGACCATAGCATCCATCTTTTTAGGTGTGGGAGGTGGCATTCTGCTCTACTTCGGAGCACAACCTTACATTTGGCTCAACTATGTAGGAATTTTCCTCATCATCTGGGCTAACACCTACGACAGTGCCGATGGACAGCTGGCACGACTCACCAAGCAGTATTCACAAATTGGGCGCATCCTAGACGGAGTGAGCGGAGACCTGTGGTTCTTTGCCATCTACTTCGCACTAGTCTTCCGCGAGTTACACTTTGGCGACGCTTGGTTGGGTGATTTCTTCATGCAGTCACAAAACCACTGGATTATCTGGACAATAGCTATCGCAGCTGGTGTGAGCCATGCGCTGCAGTGCGCCATGGCCGACTACTACCGCCAGTTCCATCTCTACTTCCTCAAGGGCGAGAGTGGAAGCGAACTTGAAAGCACCGAGAAGCTCGATGAGCAAATCAAGCAATCATCGGGTTTCAAGCGATTGACAATGTTCTTCTACCGCAACTACACCGCTAACCAAGAGCGCCTGACACCTGCCATGCAGCGCTTGCGCCGCGAGCTCAAGAAGCAGTTTGGTGATCAAATGGCACCACAGCAGTTCCGCGACGACTTCCGCAAACTGAGCTTGCCACTGATGAAGTATACCAACATGCTCACCTTCAACACCCGTACCATTGCAATGTTCATTTCGGTAATCATTAGGATTCCATGGCTATACTTCGCCTTTGAGCTCATCGTGCTCAACACCATGCTTATCTACATGATTTGCCGTCACGAGCGCCTTTGCAAGAAACTCACCGCCGACCTCCAAGCTGGCAAATACAGTGATAAGTAATAAGTGTTAAGCAACAGAACTGTGAACTCTCAACTATGAACTCTGAACTAATCAAGGGTATTATCTTTGACTACGGCGGTACAATTGACAGCCGCGGCATTCACTGGAGCGAAGTAATTTGGGACGGATACTGCGATGCTGGCATACCCGTCACCAAGGAGCAGTTCCGCGACAGCTACGTAATGGCCGAGCGTGAACTCGCGCGAGTGCGCCACATACTCCCCAATGACAACTTCCATGATCTGCTACTCAAGAAGATGCGCATCGAGCTCCAGGATCTTGTTGACAAGGGGCATATGCAATGCGATGACATCGAGCCCTTGGCACAGCAAGTAGCACAATATTGCTACGATGCCGCACGTTCCAGTATTGAGGAGGCGCGCCCAACGCTTGAGCTCCTGAGCCAACACTATCCAATGATGCTTGTGAGCAACTTCTACGGCAACGTCGACAGCGTGCTGCGTGACTTTGACTTGCGCAAATATTTCAAAGGTGTGATAGAGAGCGCTGTGGTGGGAGTGCGCAAGCCCAACCCTGTGATTTTCAAGTTGGGCGTCGATGTCCTTGAAATGGAGCCTAATGAAGTTCTGGTTGTGGGTGATAGCCTCAAGAAAGACATCCTCCCTGCCGAGTCGATAGGTTGCCACACCTTGTGGCTCAAAGGCAAAGGCTGGACACCCGACGAAGATGCCCAAACGCATCCCGGCACCATCAAGACACTTGCCGAGGTGACCCAAGCACTCATCAGCCTTTAGAGGCCCTTGCCACATGAGGCAACCATTATACATATTACTTACCATCCTGCTCATCACATTTGTGATGGGCTGCAGCCGAAGTGTTGACAAGCGGCTGGTGCTTGCCGACACGCTTATGTGGACCCGTCCCGACAGTTCACTAGCTATTCTCAACGCCATCAACCGCGACTTCCTGCAAGGCGATAAGAACCGAGCCTACCACGCCCTCCTCCTCACCCAAGCACAGTTCCGTTGCAATGGCAGCTGCGCTGGCGATTCCTTAATCAACATTGCCCTCAACTACTACAGCAACAACCACAACCGTGAGCATTACACCCGCTCCTTATTATATAAAGGTGCCTACTACGAGTTCAACACAAATCAACCAGTTGAGGCCATGCGCTACTACAAGATGGCCGAAGACAACGCCGACACCACCGACTACCGAAACCTCGCGCAGCTCAGCCTCCGCATGGGCAAGCTTTACTACGACAACTACGCCAGCAACAACCTCGACCTCGAGAAATTCGAGAAAGCCCTTTATTATTATGAGCGACTTGGCGACCGACCAATGATTATGTTCTGTCTTGGCATAGCCGGCAATTTATGTCGCGAATCGCAAAAGAAAAAAGCAATTAAATATCTTACCCAGGCTCAGATTATAGCTATTGAAATGAGAGATACTGCGTCAAGCTACTCTTACCTCAACGAACTTTCAATGGCCTATTTTCTCGATTCGTTATTTCTTGATGCTAAGAATGCTTCTGTAAAATGTGTCAACGGCACAAACCCTTCTAACGCCATGCTCTTTAATGCTGCCAACGCTTATGCCGCATTGGGTATGCCCGATTCTGCCAAAATTCTTTTAGCAAGAGTTGACACAGTTGCCATGAGTGATTACGACAGGATGATGATGGCGTTTGCTAATGGATATATTCACAATGCGCAGGGACACGAAAAAGAAGCATTATTCTATCAAAATTTGGGCACAAGAATATCCGATGCCATCAAAGCGAAATCCCAACGGAATCTCATCTTTGAGAAAGAAGCACAAATGGATAGCGAGCTTAAATATAAAAAAGACAAGCACTTTTCTGAGCAAAAGACTTTCTTCTTTCTTATTATTGCTGTTCTTATTGTATTTCTAATCACCTTGATTACAAATCTTTTTTGTAAAGATCAAAAGTTCAAGAATCTTGTGAAAGAGCTTAATAATAACCAGTTTTATGTGAAAGAACTCATAAAAGACACCAATATTGCCTATGACAAATTGAATCAAGAGAAGCAAAAAAACAGCCTCTTGCAGCACAATTACAAGTCACAGCAAGATAATGTGGACTTCTTGAACCAATACTTCAATTCTTTCAATGCGCTATTGAATAAAAGTTATGATGTCAAGCGTGCCGATTTCATTAAAGAATTAGAGAACATTATTGCACAAGCAAGTGCCAATGATCATTATTGGGATATCATTTTCGATGTTGCCGACAAAAAATCGGCAGGTTTTATCTCTTCCTTAACAAAAGATAGCAATTGCCAGTTAAATCAAAATGAGATAAGAATACTGAGCCTGGTATGCTTGGGGTATAACAATAATGCCATAGCCACATCAACAGGATATACCAAGAACTCAATAAAAACCATTAAGACAAGAATAAGGAATAAGATAAAAGCCAGCGAAAATCTTGAGGCATTTATTAAGCAAGAAATATTGAATAGGAATAGAGCAAAATAATATGATTGGGTCTGTGTTATCTTGGTCAATTGATTCAGAATAAAGGCCGTTTACAATATTAAAAAATGCACCCCTGTAAATCAGCGACTTACAAGGGCGCATTTACCATCTCAATTTGTTTAGTCCTTTTTGTTGAAGTAACTTTGCAATGTGAAATGCCACTAAAATTTTATCAATAAAAACATCAATTTTATGAGAAAAAACACCCTTTACATCCTATCGTTATTGGTGTCGTTTTGCTTTATCAATGGATTAGCAAATGATGTTGTAATTCATTCAAGCACTGGTAACGGCCTCGACCAAATCTACATCGAGCCACCCTATGTGACTTATGATGACAACTTGAATGAACTTTATGTCTATTTCGGTTCTACTGGTACTATTGACCTAGAGTATGATGACGGCACAGGCGCACCATATTATTATATATATGGTGAAGGTCACTACGGCGGTTATACTGCCACATACACCAATCTACCTGCTGGCTATTACACCATCACCATCCACAGCACCTACGGCATAACCTACACAGGCAACTTCACAGTGAACTAAGACGCAGACAACAATTTTATTCAGCTTAAAAATTAAAGAAATGTTCAGTAAATCTCTATCTTTTTTATTATTACTGTTCGCTCTGCCAATCATTGCCGACAACAACGTGTCAACTCTGCACTATGGCTATGATGCAGCAGGCAACAGGATTTCGCGACAGCTGTTACAGCCCAGATATCTTCTGGGCCAGAACCAGCAATCGACAACCTTCTCGGTATTCCCGACTGTGGTGACCGACATTGTTAACATCACCACCCAGGATGAGATTGTTCCCAACAAGTTCAGCTACACGGTTACCAACGTGAGCGGAAATATCGTACTCTCAGGCACCATCCAATCGCAAAACACCCAGATTCAAGTGCTTCTGCCCCAAGGATATTACATACTTAATATTCACTCGGCCACTGAGCAATTTTCGTTCAACTTCATTAAAAACTGATGCCATGAATGCTTACTTTAGAACAATCACGTTTTCACTGATAATGATTTCGTCTCTTGTGCTAAACGCACAAAAGACGATACAGAACTATGTCAATCCTGGTGTATTTGCGGCAGTCGACAGTGTTGTGACTTATGGGGAATCTGTGCAAAACAATCATCCATTTGTAATAATCCCTGCTGATGACAACAGTACTGTGGAAGACCCTCCCGGACCAGTGGAAATGTCTTTCGGCGAAATCCCTTATAGCATTGAGACCACACAGACCGGCCAGGTGCATCTAAATATCCCTATCAACGCTTACGCCTCAGAATATGAGTTCGCACCTCAATTATCTCTTGACTACAACAGCGGGCGTAGCAATTTTGATTTTCTTGGAAGGGGTTGGAAATTAAAGGGTCTTCCAGTTGTGTCGCGTGTTCCAAAAGACTTTTTCACCGATGGTGAAGTGGAAGGAATTAGTCTTATAGACAATCATCAGTTTGCTTTAGATGGCGAGCGACTAATTTATCAAAATGAGTCGGATGGCATAATAAATTTTTTAGGACAGACAAGCAATGTGAAAGTTCAGTTTATCAACAATCAGTGGTTTAAGGTTTTATACCCCGATGGAAACATTGCAACCATGAATTGCACAGATAGCATAAACTATTATGTGACGAATTTGAGGCAGAAAGACGGCCAGGAGATACGCTATTACTATACTTCAACAGGGAATGAACAAAAGCACATATCCTCAATTTATTATGGCGACAATAAAAGGATGGTTTTTGACTATTTCACACCTGAGAGCGGAGTTGACGGTGTTGACTATTACTGTGCAGGTAAATTGTTCAAAAAAAGATACAAATTAAAAGACATAACTATCTTTAACGATAGGTTTGAGAATGATACCATTACAAGATACTTTTTGTGGAATTCAGGCAAGGTTGAGTCTCCGTTTGATGAAATAGATCAGTATTTTGCTGGCGGTAAGTACCATTACCCGATGATGCTTACTTATATGTATAAAAACACAGTAGATGAGACTTATACGCAATGTGACACTTTGACAAATATATTTTATGATACCAATCCTGCCGAATGTGTTATACAGAGAGGCAAATTCTCACACTTCAGCGAGGGCGAGGGTTTCCTAATGTTCAAAAATAGGGACGCGTATTATTTTGACAGGTCTGCCAATAAGTATCAAAACGGTTATGATGGAAATGGAAAGATAATCGTGGCGCACAATTCTAATATGAATGGTGGCAAAGTGCCTTGTTCAAATATGGATATGGGTTATGGTTTCGTTGATGCATTCACTGCCAACACTGATGGGATACATGGAGAGGAGATTTTAAGGGTCAGAAACTGGAAGCCTTCTATAAATTATAACCATGAGGAGTTGTATATAGATATATTTAGTGCTGACAACAATACTCTGACATATAAAAAGACACTTGATGCAAGAGATGTTGAAGAAAGTTCGGTTGCACCATTTATGCCAAAGACATTCCTCACAGGCGATTTTACTGGCGATGGCAAAGTTGAGTTGCTGGTTATAAAGAATGACGACACAGACTATGGCATTAACACTTCTTGCAGACTATTAAGTCTTGATAACGGTGGACAACTTGTCAAGGATAATTTCAACAAGCATTATAGTGTATTTTTCCCTAAGAAGTATTATGCCGAGGAACAGTTAGGTTCTGAAGTGCTCTGGTCTAACTACAAGCGTTCTGCCAAGTTCTTCTCCATTGACTACAATGGTGACGGCAAAGTGGAAATTGGAGCAGTTGACAGTCTTGGGATGAAAATTTATGAGTTTCATAAGAACGAATCAGGGAATCTGTCGTTAAGGATCGCTTGCGAAAAAACGTTCCCCTCGCTTCATGACCTTAATGATTACGCATTTAGAATAGGTGAATTTAACGGCGATGGCATTGCTGATATGATCTTTTATCTTGAGAGCAACAATCAAGTCCTTGATTTCACCACAACTCTCTATAAGTCTTTTTTAGGCAAAGGCGACGGCACATTTGTTCTAAAAGACTCAATCACAGCAATGATGTATGGCGTAATCCCTGAAAATGTTATTCCGCAGACCAACGGAAATGGCATTACAGATCTTATGGTGCGTGGGAAAAAGATAACAATAAAACAATCAGAATTATCTTTAGAGCCCTGTTTAAATATTAAAAGAATGAGAAACGGCATGTTCGTCTCGTCACAATCCTACACATCTAGCGACAGCATTGCCGTAGTGCCTTCTTATTTTTATGGAGAATGTAACGACGCGGGATTCTTGACCGTTGACAATCACGGAGAAATAAAGAAATATTCTAGAGTGGTAAAGCTTGATGCAAATTGGAAACTGACTAGGTTGCTTGACTGCCACCACAACTATTACGACATCAGTTACCGCCGTGTTTATGAGAGTGATGACTACCATCCTGACTTCGGCAGATATCTTTTTCCATACACGACATTAGCCAAGGGGCAGTTGGTATGTCACAGGATGAAGAAACATGAGAATAGCCATGAGCATATTTTAGTAGAGGACAAAAACTTCATTTACGGCAATGCTGTTATCCATGAGCAGGGATGGGGCAATTTGGGTTTTGACTATATCTCTGTCGTAGATTCGGTGTCAGGCAGGACTCAGGAAACAGATTACGACATTCTTCTCCTGGGAGCACCATCGAGAAAAGAGAACCATAGCGGCATCGTTCGCCTGTCTCATGATCTGACCATAATTGCCGACAGACGCATACAACTAAGGAATACAGGAATGTCGCATTATGACAAAGCCACTTGTGCCAGCGATACGACCTGTTACAGTTATGATCAATATGGCAACGTTACTCTTTCCCAGACCACATACTCAGGGGGGCAGCAGAGAACAGTCCAAAATGAATACATCAACCAGACGAATAGCAATGTAAACATTATAGGATTACTGTCGAAAGTTATGAACAGTGTTACAAATGCAAATGGTATTGTCACTACAGGAGTAAAGTTTATCTATAATGGCAACTATCTAACCACGAATGAAAAGAAGTTCTTCGGGAATGAGAATCAAGTGGTTGAAGAGACTCAGCACACATATGACTCTCATAACCGAATCACACAAAAGAAGTCACGTAAATACAGCTCACCATGGCTTACCACAACGTTCTCGTTTGCCGACGATAATCGCAAGCCATCATCGATGACAGACCCTCGTGGATATACTTACGAAATGATATATGGGAAGTTCGGTTTGCAGAAGTGCTATGAATACAACATCTCACAGCCTGTAACGCCAGTGGATCCTATAGGTGGACCACGTGGAGACGGTATTAATGGAGGTATTCAAGCCCCTGATCCTATATCACCCCAGCCTTATGGACTGGAGACGGCATACTGTTATGACGAGGCAGGAAATTTGACCAGTATCACTTATCCTGATGGCACTATACATAATATTTACCGTACATGGATCTATCATAGCATTGGCTTTGGGGCAAAATTCTTCGTCACCGACAGCGTCACTGGACAGCCTGTCACACGCACCTACATCAACAGTCTGGGACAGAAGACCAGAGTCGAGACCCAGCGCCCCGACGGCTCATTCCTGAAAGTGGACTATGAATACGATGCCAGGGGGCGTCTTGTCAAGCAGTACGAGCCATATAAGACAAGCAACTCGCTGTTCACGTCTTATGAATATGACAATTTCGACCGCTTAATCAGCAAGACCTATCCTGACGGGCACAGCGACACATTCACTTACAATGGCCTGACAATCTCAAGCAATGCCGGAGGAATCACATCATCAAAGACGCTTGACGAGCTGGGCAACCTTGTGAGTGTGACCGACCCAGGAGGCACAATAAGCTACAACATGACTGCCGATGGTAGGCCTGTAAGCATAAATGTCAATGGCGAAGCCAGCACATCCTTCGAGTATGACTCCTATGGCCGCAAGACAGCCCTTAATGACCCGAGCGCAGGCCGCACGTCCTATACCTACGACACGAGCGGCAACATTGCCACTGTGACCGACGCGAGAGGGAAGACAACCACTATCACCTACAATGACTACGGCAAGCCCACGTCCAGCACAATAGGCAATGACATGACAGTAACTTTCACTTACAACAGCTACCAGCAGCCAACCGCAGTCACTTGCAGCAACGGGAACAGCAAGCAATATACCTACAATGATTATCATAAGTTGACAAGTGAGACAATAAACGGCTTCAAAAAGAGTTATAACTATAGTGGAGGCAATGTCGTCAGCATCGACTATTCACTGAACAATGCCAGCCTCGGCACTGAGCAGTATGTCCGCACAAGAGGCACCGTGACAGCCATCAATTATGGTAGCAAGACGTTGTGGCAACTCGAGAGTGAGGACAATAATGCAAAGCCCACAGCAGTATCAAGCAGTGTGGTGTCAACTGAACTGGAATATGACGACATGGGCAGGGTGACTAATCGCACAGCCGAGACCAATGCCTCTGGCACATTCCATGACATGCATTACGAATATGACACATACGGCAATCTGACGAGTCGGGAGGACAGATATTGGTGCATGGCAGAGTATTTTGACTATGACAACCTCAACCGCCTTGTCTCGACTCCAGCAGGCGACATAACCTACGACGGCAAGGGTAACATCACAGAGCATGACGCTGCCGGTGTCTTCGGATATGCGTCAAGCAGGCCGTATGCAGTGGACCAGATAGCCCTTTCGGTTAGTGACTTCCCCACTGCCAATCAGACGATTTCTTTCAATTCTATGAACCGCCCCGACACCATCGGCGAGGGTTCAACAACCGCCGTTCTCAAATACTTTGAGGACGGAGAGCGCTCACAGATGTCAGTCCTTAAAAACAGTGGTTGCTTTATACGCAACTACTTCGGCAACCAGTTCACAACGACCGACTATACTACGCAAAGCTATGAGGGTCAGAAGCAGGTTCTCTTCCTCGGTGGAGACGCCTACACGGCGCCAGCGGCATTAGTGCGTGAGAAGGAGAATGGCACAAATGTGTGGTCGCAGTCACTCTATTACATTGTGCGCGACAATTTGGGGAGCATAGTCCACATTGTTGACAGCACGGGCGTTATTGCACAAGAGCTAAGCTACGATGCCTGGGGAAGGCTGCGTGACCCAAACACCCAGCAAATATATGCCCCTGGCGAGCAACCCGAATTGCTGCTGGGCAGAGGCTACTGCGGACACGAGCATCTCGCCGACTTTAATCTCATCAACATGAACGCCCGCCTCTACGACCCCTGGACTGCCCGCTTCCTCAGCCCCGACCCATACGTCCAGCTGCCAGACTTCACACAGAGCTTTAACCGATACAGCTACTGCCTTAATAATCCTTTGGCTATTATAGACTTATCAGGAAAAGATTCTTGGTACACAAATGACAAAGAACAGATCAAAGCATTCTGGCAATTCTATATCCAACAACATGGTCGTTTTGCTGGCAACACATTAGATGATTGGTTGAATGATCATGGTTGGGAATATGAGGGCGAAGGTCTAAATAGAATTGATTTGGACAAGATGAGAATTTATTCTACATATACTACTTTTGGTGGGGCAAATTTTACACATGTTGATGACACTCATATTAATATGAACGAAATAACTGTTAATTCATATTACTATGACTTATCTTATCCATCTAATTCTTTTAATAGTTTCAATGATCAATATTTTACATTTGAATCATTTAGAAATGGTATAGATTTCACAAGCAACATAACATCTCCTATAGGAGTTGGTTTAGACGTACAAGAAGCCCTGTGGCAATCCGTTGGGGTGGAATCAACGTTATTAAAAGTAGCTGGGAAAGTTTTAGTTGTACCAGGAACAATTTCTTCTGCTGTAAAATGTTATGATAATTTTCAAAATGGTAAAATTGCAAAAGCTTGTATAAATGTAGTTGATGTTGCAGTTGGTGCGGCCACAATCTTTTGTGAGTTAAATCCATATGTGTTGGCTGCAACTGTTGCTTGGTATTTGGTGGGAGATTTGATCATTTATAATTTATTAGACTGATTATGAAAAGATTAAAGTGGTTATTAGAGATAATCTATTATGAGGTAAACCATAAATCAGAGAAATCACATGACCCCATGCCAATTATTGGTTTTTTTATTACAGCAATAATTGCTTTCGTGATTCCGATTTTTGATGCACTTTTGGGACATGATTTAATGTATATTATTGTTATGTTACTTGTTACTCCTATAATGTGCTTAAGTGTCTTTTTGTATTTTAGGTTTCATCATAATGATATCATGAGCAATGAAGATTATATAAATGCTGATAATCGAAAGAAGATTTATAATGTTACATGCGCAATATGTATCTTTGGTTGCTTGCCTTTGATGTTTTTAGTCTATTTTTTATTAAAATCTTTAAATTTAATTGTTTAAATCTTTATTGTTATGGACAATAATCAAATTGAGATGATTGAAAAAGACAAAAAATCTTTAAAAAAGTTGTGGGGATTTTTGGCGTTTTTTGTTTTATTGATGATCTTCTTATTGTATTTCCGAGTATATTTAGGGCTTGGAGATAAGGCTCGAACAATTACCGGCGCTATCGTTCTTGTTTTTCTTATTGCTAACACTATTGCCTTAATAGTCAAAGTAAAGAAAAGAATACAAGGAAAAAGCAAAGATGGTTCTCTTTGATGGTATAAAGAATTTCAAAGATTACTATCATTCATTGAATGTGCTGCAAAAGCGTGTGATTAGTCACACTCCATTCGCCGGCGTTGAGAGTGCCGAGCCACAGCAGGGCGTGAACATCCGTGTTACAACCTACACCGACGGCTCACGCACCACCGAGAAAGTGCTCAAGTAGAGCCCCCCAGCTTTTTCCATAACAGCACTGGCGGGTGTGTCAAAATTCAGAATTCCCCATTAAGTAGGGACAACGCGTACGTTGTCCGAAACACGCCGCAGCATTGGTTACTTCGACCAAAGCTGCGGTTTTTTTGTGCGCTATGTGTGGTCCAAAACAATTCGATTAATTCGACCAATTCGCCGTTAGTGATTCCACCGATTCCACGTTTCAACATTCCTGCGTAAGCAGGCTTTGTGACACCAATAGGTGCAACTTTGTGAGATTAACAAAACATCCACGCGCAGCCCCCATTGTGCATTATGCATTATGAATTATGCATTGATTAAGGGCTTTTTGAGATTAACAAAAACAGTTGTTTTGGTTGTTATTGGGTTGTTTTAGTTGTTTGATAATTCACGGATCATTCGCCGTTTTTTTAATGTTGCCTCGCCACCACGCCATCCATTACCTTTGCGCACATGCGCGTTCATTGACATACTGCCACCTATCCTCATTTTTTTCTAAAACTGTCCCACCACCCAATTTGCAAGAAAAATAAAAACAGTTGTTCAAGTTGTTTCTGGGTTGTTCCCGTTGTTTGACCGAAACCACCCATGCGCAGCCCAATAATTCCTGCGTAAGCAGGCTTTTCGACACCAATAGGTGCAACTTTGTGAGATTAAATATTTTTTTTCGATTTTGTCCCACACTAAAGACACAGTTGTTGTTCCCGTTGTTTATGGGTTGTTTGATTGTTTAGCAGCATGCATCCACTGAGTCAGGTGAGTCCATTATTCAGCGTTTTTCATGACTAAATTGGGCCTTTTTTCGGGATTTCTGTTACTTTTTTCCTATAAAACTTGTCAATTTGTGACAAAATACCCATTACCAGCAAGCAAAGAGTAAACCATCACAATAGCGTGACGTCTAACCGATACAAGTTGCCCACAACTGATTGCTGGGCAAAACAAAAAAAGCTATGGTTTCTTTTGCCGAAACAGAAAAACGGTAAAAAAACATCTAATTTGACGTCAAAAAATGTGAGGTATCATTTCAATTCATTAACTATAAAACGCTATTGCTATGTGAAAATTTGGTTAATTTTGCAAAACTGCAGCATCGTTTCGGATATTTAACTATTAAAGTTCTTTAAATCCTTTTGTGGTTGAGAAAAAGGTAGTACTTTTACACGCTTTTTTCGTTGAAAAATGCAAAAACGAGACTAATAACTAACAGAAATATAACATTAATTAATTTACTTATGAGTAATCCAAATGTAAAACCTGCTACCGGCAAATTAGGTATCATGGTAGTTGGTCTGGGTGCAGTGAGCACCACATTCATGACTGGTGTCATGATGGCACGCAAGGGTCTGGCTAAGCCTGTTGGCTCAATGACTCAGTACGACAAAATCCGCGTTGGTCGCGGCGAAAACAAGAAATATCTACATTACAAAGATATCGTGCCTCTGGCAAAGCTCGACGACATCGTATTTGCTGCTTGGGACGTATATCCAGCAAATGCCTATGAGAGCGCTATCAACGCCGAGGTGCTTAAAGAGAAAGACATCGAGCCAGTAAAGGACGAGTTGCTTAAGATTAAGCCTCTCAAGGCTGCTTTCGACAAGAACTATGCAAAGCGCCTCGATGGCGACAACGTAAAGCAGTGCAAGGACCGCTGGGACATGATGGAGCAAGTGCGTGAGGACATTCGCAACTTCAAGAAAGAAAGTGGCGTTGACCGCGTTGTAGTGCTCTGGGCAGCATCGACCGAGATTTACGTTGCTCCCGACAAGAACGTACATTATAAACTTGACCAGCTCGAGGCAGCCATGAAGGCTAACGATGTTGACCACATCTCACCTTCAATGTGCTATGCTTATGCAGCACTCAAGGAGGACTGCCCATTCATCATGGGTGCTCCTAACACTACAGTCGACATCCCCGCTATGTGGCAACTGAGCGACGAGACCAAGGTGCCCATCGCAGGTAAGGACTTCAAGACTGGCCAAACTCTCGTTAAGAGTGGTTTCGCTCCTATCATCGGCGCCCGCATGCTCGGCATGAGCGGTTGGTTCTCAACCAACATCCTGGGTAACCGTGACGGACTCGTACTTGACGAGCCAGCAAACTTCCGCACTAAAGAGGTGAGCAAGCTTTCTACTCTCGAGTCAATCCTCGTAGCCGAGGATCAGCCCGATCTTTACAGCGACATCTTCCACAAAGTGCGCATCAACTACTACCCACCTCGCAACGACAACAAAGAGGGCTGGGACAACATCGACATCTTTGGTTGGATGGGCTATCCCATGCAGATCAAGATCAACTTCCTGTGCCGCGACTCTATCTTGGCAGCTCCCCTCTGCCTCGACCTGTGCTTGCTCATGGACCTTGCTCACCGCGCCGGCCGCTATGGCACTCAGCGCTTCCTGAGCTTCTTCCTCAAGAGCCCACAGCACGACTACACAGTTGACGAGGTTCCCGTTAACCACCTGTTCCAGCAGCACACAATGCTGAAGAACGCCATCCGCGAGATGGGCGGTTACGAGGCCGACGAGGAAATCGATTAATCACCGAAGCAACACTAACTTCCTAAATATTTGGGTGAGCCTCCCACTCCACAGTGCGAGGCTCACTTTTTCAAAAAATAAGACCAATTGGTTACGAATCCATCGCAACCATCAACCGACTACTAAAATGTCTTTTACCGATCAAGAAAAAATCGCTATTGTCAGCCTGCTTATCGAAATGGCAAATGCCGACAACATCATAGCCTATGAGGAGATGATAACCATCAACCTCATTTGTCGCAGGCTCGAGATTGACCACAACTCATTTGTTGTGGGCCACGGACTAAAGTGCGAGCATGCCATCGAGGTTCTCAAATCCATGAACGATGACAAGAAGCTCCAGCTTGCCAACATGATGGTTGAAATCATCGACAGCGACAACCAAGTTGATGACAACGAGATTGCGCTGCTCAACCACGCCTGCAAGAGAATAGGAATCGAAGATTTGCTACAACAATCTTAACAGCGAGACATTACTTTTTTTAATAAAATTATGTGCTCTTTTTTTTGAATTTCTCAACTAAAACACATAATTTTGCACTCTATTCACTGACACGACACCACAGAATGAGGAAAATAATACTGCCAATAATTGCACTTGTAATTGTCTCGGTTGCAACGACCACAACATTCACCAGTTGCAAAAACGAGACAAAGCACACCGACACCCTGCTAGACACTGCGGTAATCGCACCAAAACCCGTTGAGATGACTGCCGACAGCGACAGCACAAATGTCGAAAACGGTAAAACTTTGATAACCAAAAGTGTTACAGGAAAAGTCACCGATGGAGCTATGAACAGCGTTTTCATTGAAGTAGCTCCCGACAGCACAGTAGAATTCTCCTATCCTGAGCTCAACCGAAATGACAACAAGGTGTTCTATAATTGGCAAATTGACGACATGATTACAGTCACCTATGTTGAGACCACACGCAACGGAGAGTCCCTTGACAGTGTAGTGAGCATTCAGAAGGCACAATAAACAGCCTGAGACGCAACAACATAAGAAAGTACCAACACACTTTGAATGCGGTAGTAGCTCAGTTGGTAGAGCATCAGCTTCCCAAGCTGAGGGCCGCGGGTTCGAGTCCCGTCTACCGCTCCATTAATCAGGAAGTGTATGCAATCACACATATCAAATAATGCTTCCTTATCCACAATATTACCACAATTAAAGACTTAGCCAGTGCATTAAACAGCATATACCATGTAAGGCACAACAAAAATGAAATATACTTATGAAATCTACTAAGAAAACATTACTCTTTGGATTGCTGACTATTGTCATTGCCTGTGGCGTTACGCCTATTTTCACTAGCTGTAATCGCGCCATGACCTACGAGGACGGCATGTTTGACTACGACGACATCTATAACGATGACGCCACAAACGACACATTCCAAATTAATAGCGAGGTTGACAACGACGACCAAGAAAGATACTAACTTAACTAGTTATTCAGGACAAGCACACATCTTAACCAGTTAACTCAACGAAAAAAAGATGCCCATTGCAAGGCATCTTTTTATGTTTTATTGGTGCATTTAGCAAGGCTATCACTTAGCTTTGCAAATGGTGAGATAGTTGCAGTGCAGCATCTCGCCCTCGTCGCCACGCAGGTGGAAAGGTCCGCCGGCACACCAGTCCCAAGCTTTGCAGCGAGCACACTCGTCGCGCTTGAGCCATCGCCGGTTGCGCATCTGCTCGAATCGGTTGTTCCACACGTCGCTGAAACTGTCACGATAAATATTGCCCTGCGCATAGTGTGAGCGAATGCTCATGCATCCACTAATATCCCCATTGGCAAGCACCGAAGCTGTCATGGTGCCGGCGTCGCAGCGATAGATGTGGCTTCTCACTTCGCCCTCATAGTCGCCCAAAAAACCCTCGCAGCTGTAGGACAAGTCAATATCGCCCTGCTTGCGAGTCTCAACGATAAAGTCCATGAGCTCAACATATTGCTCTGGACTAAGAAAGAGCTCGGAATTAAGTTTTGCCCTCCCCTGAGGGAAGATTGTAAAGATTCTCCATTTTTTCACACCAATATCTATAAGATACTGCTTGAGTTGTGGCAAAGTGGAAAAATTGCGCTGGCTCACACAAGTGATAATATCCCATAGCAAACCTTTGGTCCTAACCAAAAGCTTCACAGAGCTGATGGTAGCGTCAAACGAGTTGCCACGCAGCCAGTTGTGCTCTGCCTCAAGTCCATCGAGGCTCACAGCTATTGTGCGCAACCCGGCATCGAGAAGCTTGCTGAGCATATCCTCGGTTAGCAGCACGCCATTTGTCACAGTGCCCCAAGAGAAGCCACGATCGGTAATCGCTTTGCCACACTCAACTATGTCGGGACGAACAAGTGGCTCACCACCCACTGTGTTGACAAGCACACGATTAGGAGCAGTCATCGTTGCCACATCGTCAAGCACTTTCAAGAAATGGTCTAAGGGCATATCGGGAGTCGCTGAAATCTTGCGGCAGTCACTACCACAATGGCGGCACGAGAGGTTGCAACGCAGTGTGCACTCCCAGAACAGCTGCCGCAGCGGATGGTTCTTCTCAAGCCAACGACGCTCACGGCGCGTGTTCTCCAGGTCGATGAGCTGTCGTGTTCTCATAGGACGCTATCAGTTTTATGTTTCTTTTCCACTTCGACATTGTTGACGGCCGAGTCGATGCCGTTAACTGGTGGACCATAAACATCTTCCACCACTTCGGGTGTGTCGGGCGAAACGGGAGGAGGTCCATAAACTTTGGGAGAATTGAAGACTCCACCACATGACGACAATCCCAGCATGGCACCTACTGCCACCAAGGCTCTAACACTCCACTTCTTTATTACAAATACTGATTTATTCATTGCCCTATAGTTTAGTTACAGCGCAAATATACAACATTTGCAACACACTTGCAAATGTCAAGAAACTAAAGGTTTACCAAAATCAACGAAAAAACTAATGCCAGTAGAGAAATTATCACTACCTTTGCACACCAATAATCACATAATTATGGACACACTCACATCTTTTGCCAAAGAGAACTTTCAGCTGATAACCCTATTTGTTGGCCTGCTTGGTGTGCTGGTAGGCATTTGGGCCGTCTATTATGAGGTAAAGAAAAAACGCAAGCCGAAAGACAAGCAAAAGAAAGAGCAAAGCAACGACTAAGTTCAAAATCGACTTCAACATGGCAAGCAATCCAAGTTTCGCTCAGTATATTGCCGACCAATGCGCTGGAGCTGGAGAAATTATCACCAAGAAAATGTTTGGAGAATATGGAATCTACTGCGACGGCAAGATTTTCGGCCTCATATGCGATGATTGTTTCTACCTGAAACCTACCGACGCCGTGAAACCATTGCTGCGCAATGTTGAGCTGCGGCCGCCATATGAGGGTGCTAAAGACTATTTCTTTATTGCCGACGTAGATGACCACGATTATCTCTCGCTGTTGGTGCGTGAAACATGCAGAGCTTTGCCCGAGCCAAAAGTCAAGAAAAGAAAAAAATCATCTTCAAAAAAAGACTGAGCTATGAATCTAAAATGGGAAGACGGATTCACTATCGCCGTTAGTGTTCAAGACAACACCGTGACACTCAGGGCTAATCGCGAAGGACTCTTGTCGCTCGCCCACCACTTGGTGACAATAGCACAAGACCCAGCAACGGGCGCCCACTTGCACCTCGACCAACACAACTCCCTTGAAGAGAACTCAGCCGAACTGATAATAGAAAAAATAAACAACTAAAACACTTATAAAATGTTAGATCTCGACAAAAAGAAAAAACTTAAACGTGAGATTATCGCCTACTTCCTGCTCGTGATAGGAAGTGCACTGTTTGCCATTGGCGACGTGATGTTTGTGAACCCCTACCTCATGGCTCCCGGTGGAACCTACGGTCTTAGTAACGTGTTTAACACCGTGTGGCCCTGGAAGATTTCGTATTATGCCATCTGCATGGATGTGCCTCTACTGCTCATAGGCACTTGGATTTTGGGTCCAAAATTCGGTATCAAGACCATCATATCCACAGCCTTGATTTTCGTCTTCACATTCATCCTTGAGAGCTGGTGGGGCTACAACCCCGTGCTCCACGATGGCGACATCGTTAGCCAGGCTACCAACTCGTCGATGGTTCCCATTCCCCACGACGGTGGCTGGTTCTCACCCGACTATTTCCTCAACACAGTGGTTGCCGGTCTCATCTACGGCGTTGCCATTGGTCTGATTTTCCGTTCTGGAGCCACCAGCGGCGGTAGCGACATCATCTCGATGATATTGCACAAGTACACCAAGATTTCGCTTGGCACTCTCGTAATGATTGTAGACGGCATCATCACCCTGAGCACACTTGTTGCTTTTGGCGACATTCGCCTGCCCATCTACTCAGTGATTGTCATCTTCATTGAGGGTAAGGTTATTGACCTCGTGGTCGACGGAATGAAGAGCTACAAGACCATGTTCATCATCACCGACAACCCCGAGCCAGTGCGCGATTTCATCATCAACAACCTGAAGCGTGGCGGCACCTGCATCACTGGTAGCGGACTCTACAAGGGCAACGAGCGCAAGATGGTGTATGTGACCCTCGACCGCGCCGACATGATTAAGCTGCGCTCGGTGCTTTACCGCATTGATCCCAAGGCTTTTGTCAACATCATGGAGAGCAGCGAAATCCTGGGTCAGGGCTTCCGCCGCCTGCCACAAGAATAGACATTATTTGAACATAGGACTATGTGCATTTCGCAATTTGTGTAACGCATTTTGCGAAATCAAAAAACAAAGGATTGACAACCGCGCCACCGATATGGCGCGGTTGTTTTTTCTAGCGTGAATATACATGTGAATGGGTAAAACACGAGTTTTCCTAATGAAGAGCTCTGGTTTAACTTTAATGATGTTAAAATTGCGTTATAATTAACATTTATAACACAAAAACATTATTAATTAACGATGAATATTGTGTTCTTTATAATTCAAAATAATAATTTTGCACATACAAAAGAACTAAAAACAAAAATGTTATTATGAATGATACAGTAAACATTCGCGAACTGAACGAAATCATTGCCACAAAGAGTAATTTTGTGAACACAATCACTCAGGGCATGAACCAAACTATAGTAGGCCAAAAACACCTGATTGACTCATTGTTGATTGCTTTGCTAGCCAACGGGCACGTTCTTCTTGAAGGTGTGCCAGGACTTGCAAAGACATTGGCCATCAAGACACTTTCTCAAATCATCGATGCCAAGTATAGCCGCATCCAATTCACACCCGACTTGCTGCCAGCCGACGTTATTGGCACCATGGTCTACAGCATTCAGAAGGAAAAATTTGAGGTAAAGAAAGGCCCTATTTTCGCTAACTTTGTCCTTGCTGATGAGATTAACCGTGCACCCGCCAAGGTTCAGAGTGCTTTGCTCGAAGCCATGCAAGAGCGCCAGGTGACAATTGGCGACAACACTTTCGCCCTCGATGAGCCATTCCTTGTGATGGCAACCCAAAACCCAATTGAACAGGAAGGAACCTATCCATTGCCCGAGGCGCAAGTCGACCGATTCCTAATGAAAGTGGTGATTGGTTACCCCAACCGTCAGGAAGAGAAAGAAATCATCAGAATGAACATAGGCAGCGAACAGCCCAAAGTCACCCCATTGGTAACACCTGCCGACATTGTTGACGTGCGCAACGTGGTGAAACAAATCTACATTGACGAGAAGATAGAACGATATATCGTTGACATCGTGTTTGCCACACGCTTCCCCGATGACTACGGCCTGAACGACCTGAAGAGCATCATTTCGTTTGGCTCATCGCCACGCGCCTCAATCAGTATGGCACTCGCAGCACGCGCCTACGCATTCCTGCGTGGACGTGGTTATGTGATACCCGAGGACGTGCGCGCCGTGTGCCACGACGTGATGCGCCACCGACTTGGCCTAAGCTACGAGGCCGAGGCCAACAATATCACTGCCGACGAGATTATCAGCAATATCCTCGACAAGATTGCAGTACCTTAACAGTTAATAGTTCATAGTTAATAGTTCAAAGTTTTTAGAACTAATACAACTCAAAAACTTTGTATTAAAAGTAGATGGAACGAAGTGAATTGTTGAAGAAGGTACGCAAGATTGAGATAAAGGCCAAAGGTCTGTCTCAAAACATCTTTGCTGGCGAGTACCACACTGCCTTTAAGGGGCGTGGTATGACTTTTAGCGAGGTGCGAGAGTACCAATATGGTGACGACGTGCGCGACATTGATTGGAATGTTACCGCCCGCCAAAACCACCCTTACGTCAAGGTCTACGAGGAAGAACGTGAGCTCACCGTGATGCTCGTTGTTGACGTGAGTGGCAGCAAAAACTTTGGTGCCGTGGGAGAATCGAAACAGGATGTGATGACCGAAATTGCTGCAACACTTGCCTTTTCGGCTATCGAGAATAACGACAAGGTGGGAGTGCTGCTCTTCAGCGACAAGATTGAGAAGTTCATTCCGCCTCAAAAGGGACGCAAACACATCCTGCGTGTAATCAGCGAACTCCTTGACTTCAAAGCTGAAAACCGCGGTACAAACTTGAACCTAGCTCTCGAATACCTCACCAGTGGCATTAAAAAGCGCTGCACTGCATTCCTTATAAGTGATTTCCTTGACACTCAAGACTATTACAAAAGCCTATCGATTGCCAACCACAAGCACGATGTGATTGCTGTGCAGGTCTATGACAAGCGCGAAGCACATCTTCCTAATGTGGGATTAATAAAAGTCATCGACTCGGAACGTGACACCCAACGCTGGATTGACACCAGCAGCAAAAGGGTGCGTCAAGCCTATGACCAATGGTGGTATAAACGACAGCAAGTCATGAGTGACACCCTCACCCGAAGCAATGTAGACCTTGCGCAGGTAGCAACTGATGAGGACTTTGTGAAATCACTGCTGGCACTCTTCAAGAAAAGGAGTTAGAGATTAGGCAAAGATATTTATAAAAAAAATGAATATTAAACGACACATAATAAACGTAGTATTGCTGCTGACACCATTCTTAGTATGCGCTGCCAGCACTACTGTCACAGCAAAACTCGACTCCACCCACATGGTGATGGGCAAAACAACTACCATGCACATCACCATTGCGCAAGACAAGAATGTGAACGGACTTTTACTCACCCTGCTGTCTGACACATTAAATTCAAAAGTTGAGATTGCCGACAAGGGAAAGGCCGACACCACAACCCTTGACAATAACCGCATAGAAATAAAGCACGACATCACTCTCCAAGCTTTTGATCCTGGAACTTACCAATTACCACCAATCGCTTATTTGGTAGGTAAAGACACCATCAAGAGCAAGCAGCAGCTCACGTTAAACGTTGATTCTATTCAAGTTGACACTAACGGAAACATCAAAGACTTCAAGCCTGTGATGGATGTTCCGTTCAAGCTCACCGACATAATACCTGATTTCATCAGCAACTACTGGTGGGCATGGCTCCTGGGCATCGCACTGATTGCTGCAGCAATATTCTCTTATCTCAAGTGGTTCAAGAAGGGTATCAATCCGCTCAAAATCGTCAAGAAACGGCTCCCCCCTTACGAGGAAGCAATGCTCGCACTTCAGCAGCTCAAGGAGCGAAACTTGTGGCAAAATGGGCAGGAGAAAGAATACTACACCCAGCTCACCGACATCTTGCGTGTGTACATCAACCGCCGATTCGGTATCAACGCTGTAGAGATGCCTTCAAGCGAAATTATGGAGAAAATCAAGCAGAACAATGAGGCCAATCTTGCTAATGACCAGCTCAACAATGTGCTTGAAATCGCCGACTTTGTGAAGTTTGCAAACATGCGCACCCTAGCCGACGACAACGAGATAGCTTTCCAAAGAGCCATCAACTTTGTTGAGCAAACTAAGCCAATAGCTATCCCCGAGCCCGAAAATGCAAGAAAGGAGGAATCGAAATGATTAACAACCTACATTTCATGCATCCCGGCCTGTTATGGCTTTTGCTGCTCATCATTCCTCTAACGGTGTGGTATGTGCTCAAGAATCACAAGAGCGACCCAACCCTACGACTTCCCACAACTCAGGCTTTTGACTCAATGCCACGAAGCTGGAAAGAGTGGATGCGACACGTATTGTTCGCTCTCGAAATGCTTACACTGGCTTGCTTGGTGATAATCCTGAGCCGGCCCCAGTCGCCAAACAGCTGGTCGAAGACCGATATAGAGGGAACCGACATTGTTATCGCACTCGACGTGAGCACCAGTATGCTAGCTCGAGATTTCAAGCCCGACCGATTTGAAGCCGCCAAAGACGTTGCAACAAAATTTGTTAGCAACCGCACTAGCGACAACATCGGACTCGTGATTTTTGCCGGTGAAGCATTCACTCAAGTTCCAATGACTAACGATATTGCCACCCTCGTCAATCACATCCAAGACCTAAAGATGGGAGTGCTCGAGGACGGAACTGCAGTGGGCGACGGTCTTGCCACAGCAATCAACCGCATCAAGGACGGAAAAGCAAAATCAAAAAGCATTATCCTGCTAACCGACGGTAGCAACAACACTGGTATGCTTGAGCCCATAACCGCAGCAAAGATTGCCGCAAAATATGGCATTAAGGTCTACACCATTGGTGTGGGAACTATGGGAGAAGCACCTATCCCGTCGGCCGATATTTTCGGACAACTCGTTTTCACAATGGGTAAGGTGGAAATCGACGAGCAATCCCTTCAAGAAATAGCTCAAGCTACGGGAGGTAAATATTTTAGGGCAACCAACAACAATGTGTTGGAGAATGTCTTCGCCGAGATTGACAAACTAGAAAAAACACGCATGGATGTGCAACAGCACAGCCAAATGGACGACAATTATCAGCCATGGGCCATTGCATTACTGTTGCTGCTTACCATTTGCGCAATAATACGTTACACCGTGCTCAGGACTATTCCCTGATCACAAAAGATATATTTTGACACACGACAATGTTTAGTTTTGCAAATCCTGAATATCTGTATCTGCTGTTCCTGCTTCCAGCAATAGCTGGGCTATTCCTGCTTGAAAGAATGGCAAGACGCCGCAAAATAGCGGCATTGGGAAAAGAAGAGCAGATTACTAGACTCATGCCCGATGTGTCGGGGCGCAAGCCCATCATCAGGCTCATCATCATCTTGCTGCTCCTAACAACAACAATAATTATTTTGGCACGACCTAGAGCAGGAGCTGGCAAGAAGACCACAGGAAACGTTAACGGTATCGAGGTAGTGGTAGCTATGGATGTATCCAATTCAATGAACGCCAGCTGCACAAGCGACCCACAAGACATGAGCCGATTAGAACGCTCCAAAATGATAATGCAAAAACTCATCGACAGATTGCGCAACGATAAGGTCGCGCTTGTGGTTTTTGCCGGTAAAGCTTACATGCAAATGCCCATGACCATCGACGGACAAAGCGCAAAAATGTTCCTCAACGGCATCAAAACCAGTATGGTTCCAATGCAGGGAACAGCAATTGGCTCGGCTATCGACATGTCGATGACAGCCTTCACCAAGGAGACTAAAGCATCTAAAGCCATAATCCTCATCACCGATGGAGAGAACTTTGAGGACGATGCTGCGGACGCTGCTAAGAATGCCAGCCACAACGACATTCAAGTTAATGTGATAGGCGTGGGAACCAGCGAAGGAGCGCCTATTCCTACCGCTGGTGGATTTATGGTTGATGATGCTGGAGAAATTGTCACCACCAGACTCGACGAGGACAAAGCGCAACAAATCGCCAAGGCCGGCAACGGTATTTATGTTCAAGGTAATGCCACCGATGCCGTTGATGCCCTTGATGGCTCTCTAAAGAAACTCGCAAGCACTAATCTGTCGCAGGTGACCTTCACCAAGAGCGACGAGCAATTCCCTGTATTTGCATGGATTGCCCTAGCCCTGCTTGTGGCCAATGTTATTCTTATGAACCGAAAGAATCCATGGGTTGCACGTCACAACTTCTTTAAAACTAAGAAAGCAACGGAACAATGAGATTATCATATAAACATATTTTTATCATTATAGCAACAACTATTGTTACTGCTTTGACTCTCATGAGTTGCGGTAGCGACAAGGAACCTCAACAAGAGCCAGAGTCGAACAAGGCTGAGAGAAACTATATTAGAGAAGGCAATAAACTGTTTGCTAACGGTGATTATGCCGATGCCGAGATTCAATATAGCAAGGCACTTCAAGCCAATCCTTCATCGGCCATAGCTGCCTATAATATGGGCCTTGCACTCGCAAAGCAAGCTGCGCCCAACGACTCTACCGGGATTATTGAACGAGCCGACTCGCTTTTTGAACGCGCAGCATCGCTAACAGCCGACAAAAAGCTCAGAATGATGGCCTTCTACAACAAGGGCAATCTGGCATATAACGCACAACATTTTGACAAAGCTATTGATAACTACAAAAATGCTTTGCGTGCGGTGCCCACCGATGAAGAATCGCGTTACAACTTGCGAATGGCTCAACTCAAGCTACAGGAGCAACAACAGCAGCAACAGAATAAAGACAACAACAAAGATCAAAATCAGGATCAAAACCAACAGAATAAAGACCAAAATCAACAAAATCAGAATCAAAACCAAGACCAACAAAATCAGGAGCAAAACCAGCAAAATCAGAATCAAAATCAAGACCAGAACCAACAAAACCAAGATCAGCAGAATCAACAACAAAATCAACAAAATAAAGACCAACAACAGCAGCAAAATCAACAGCAACAGCAACAAGGTGGCCAAAAGAATCAGCAAGGTCAAGCTGTTAAAATGAATGACCAAAGTGTGCAACAAGCACTCAAGGCTATACAAGACAAAGAAAAAGAAACTCAACAAAGAATTTATCAAGCGGGAGAACGACAGCGTGAACAGCAACGACGCGCCACACAAAACAAGTGGTAACACTCCCCCACTATGGTATACATTTACACTCGTTAGACATGAAAACAACACGATATATAGTAGTAGCTTTAGCATTGATGATGACCATCTTGACGGCATCGGCGGCTTCATTTAGAGTGCAGGCTCCTAGTCAAGTGCCTGCGGGAAGCGCTTTCACCGTTGAGTTCATTCTCGAAGGATCCGACGGTTCCAACTTGTCGCTACCTAAGTTAGAAGGTGCTGAACTTTTATACGGGCCCTCCCAATCAAAGAGTATGAGCACCACCATCATCAACGGACACATGTCAAACAGTTTCTCATTAGTCTATACCCTATACTATCAAGCGGTCACTCCAGGAAGGCATACTCTAGGATCAGCTTCAATTACAGCCGATGGCAAGCGACTCACAACCAGGCCGACAACTATTGAGATTCTGCCTGTAGGGAGTGCTCCTTCACAACAACCTGCTATACCACAACAACAGTCTCCCACTCCGGCTCAATCATCACCAAGCAACAAGATGCCAACCAATGGGGGCAACGACCCTAGTGTAAGAGATAAAGACATCTTTGTGAGAATGACTCTGTCGAAAGATGTAGTTTATGAGCAAGAGGCAGTGCTGTGCACTATAAAAATTTACTCGCGCATCAATGCCAACCTCTCTTGGAGCTGCAAGCAGCAACCTTCTTTCAACGATTTTCTTATCGAAGAGCTTCCTGTGAACAGAAATTCACAACACACTGAGGTCCTAAACGGGCAGACCTATAATACTGTAGAGGCCAAGAAATACATTCTATTCCCTCAAGAATCAGGAAAACTCACAATCTCACCAGGAAAGTATGAGGCGAGTATCACCTACGACCCATTTGATGATTTCTTTGGCTTCGGTTCGTCCAATCCAACTCCATCTTCAGTCATCAATATTCCGGCTTCGCCTGTCACATTAGATGTAAGACCTCTGCCTAGTCCTAAGCCCGCCAACTTCAGCGGTGCTGTCGGCGATTTTTCGGTAATCACACGCATCAAACCCAACAACAATTTCAAGACCTATACTCCCGCCACCTACAGCATAATCGTGAGCGGCACAGGAAACTTGAAAGGCATTCAAAATCCTATCATCAACATGCCCAAGGAGTTTGACACCTACGACCCCCAGAGCACTGTCAAGATGGTTCCTAATGATGAGAATGCTAGAGGCTCGGTAACTTTTGACTATCTCTTTATTCCACAGTATGAGGGAAGTTTCAAGATTCCCGACAGCTATTTCGTGTTTTTCAACACCGAGACACAACAATATGACAGCATCAAGGTAGACGGATATAATCTTAATGTGGGCAAAGGCGAAGGCAAGCCTTCAGAACACTACAAGCTTCGTAGCATGGACATTCGCGACATCGACAAGGGCGACAACGCATTGTCTAAAGGACAAAGCTTCTTCATCACAAGTCCAATTTACTGGATTGCTGCTTTGCTGGCTCTGCTGGCTGCATTGGGAGGTATAATCGCCTATAAGAAGATGGAGAAAACACGAGCCAACACCAACCTCATGCGCAAGCGTCGTGCAAGCAAATTGGCTCAACAAAGACTAAAAGCTGCGCAAGCTAGGATGCTCAGTAACGACCGTAACGGATTCTATACCGAGACCCTTACTGCACTGTGGGGATACCTGAGCGACAAACTTAGCATACCCGTATCGGAGCTCAGTAAGGACAATATCGCTGCCGAGATGACCAACTTTGGTTTCACGCAGCAACACATCGACGACACAATGCGAATGCTCGAGACTTGTGAATTTGCACAATATGCTCCCGAACTCGAAGGAGGCAACATGGAGCAAGTCTATAACGAGAGCGCTGCGCTCATCGACAACCTCGAGAAAGTAAAACGCAATAAAGCACAATCGCTCAACAACACCATGCGAGCAATCACTATAATCACTACCCTACTATTCTCTCTCACCGCTATGGCAGCAGGTGACAGCCTGGTTTCACAAGGCAATAAGGCTTATGAGAGCAAACAATTTGACAAAGCTGTGGAACTCTATGAGCGTGCTTCTAAAGATGGAGCATCATCTCAACTGTACTATAATCTGGGCAACGCTTACTACCGACTAAACAAAAGAGAGCATGCCATTCTCAACTATGAGAGGGCATTGAAAATTGACCCTGCCAATGGCGATGCACGCTATAACTTGGAATTCGTGAGAGAGAAATCGCAGCTTGTTGACGACAATGGCGCCAACTACTTCTCTTCCCTTCTTGGGAACTGGGTGAGCCATGCTTCAAGCAACACCTGGGCGGTGATTGCATTTATCGCGTTTTTGCTCACTTTGGCGGGTGTTGCATGCTACCGCATTGTAGATAGTATTGCCTTGCAGAAGTTAGGATTCTTTGGAGCTATTGCCATGGCTCTGATAACTATCATAGCAGTAATTTGTTCTTTCTATATGCACAACCGAAGCACTAGCAAGAGCCAAGCTATCATCATGGTCAACAATGCTCAAATCAAGAAATCGCCACACGATGGCGACAAAGATGCGGCATTCAAACTAAGCAACGGAGCTAAGATAGAAATAATCGATTCCATCTCCAATAAAGGCGAAAAGAACAAGTGGTATAAAATCATGACTGCCGACGAAAAAAGTGGATGGACACAACGCGACAAATTTGAAATTATTTAATCCTTAATAACTCATAACTCTTAAGCTATGGATGCACTACAACAATTCGACGCCGGCATTTTCTCAACGCTCAACGGGTTTCATGCCTACTACTTTGATAGTTTCATGTATCTTGTGACGAAAATAGCCACATGGATTCCCATGATTCTCATGTTGCTATATTTGCTCTTCATCAAGAAAGGATGGCGCAAAACAATTGCTATAGTACTTGCAATAGGACTGGTAATCCTGATTGCCGATCAAGTGTCGGCATCAATTATCAAACCACTTGTTGCTAGAGCGAGACCATCACACAATCCCGATCTTGCATCCACCATACACATTGTCAATGGCTATAGAGGCGGTCCGTTTGGATTTGTTTCGAGCCATGCCGCCAACTGCTTCGGCATCGCTCTACTGCTAGCCATGATTTTCAAGAACAGGCTCTTCACCTGGACTATGGTAGTGTGGGCAGCACTCATGTGCTACAGCCGCATCTACCTTGGAGTGCACTATCCTGGTGACATAGTGTGCGGTGCCATTCTTGGATTTGTTTCGGCTTGGATTGTTTACCGCATTTTCCTGTGGGTTGGCAAGAAGCATCCTGAATGGGCGCAAGTCTCATTCTCACACGAAGAAAGCCGACAGATGATTTATGCTGCAGTCATCAACATAACACTGCTAGCTGTGTGGGCAGTATTTTATGAGGTCAACTAAAAAAAACTCACAAATATTTTTATAGTACTAAAAAAAGCACTATCTTTATAGCACAATTCTAAAAATCTTTTTTTCTAAATCATAAAATCAATATTATCATGCCAAAGACGATTACTTTCAATGAGCTTAGACGCATCAAGGCTAGCTTGCCCGAAGGCTCTACCCACGAGATTGCCGAGAAGTTGAATCTCAGTGTTCAAACAGTTAGAAACTACTTTGGCGGTTCAAACTATGACTTCGGCATTCACATGGGAGTTCACATCGAGCCAGGACCCGACGGTGGTATTGTAGTGCTTGACGATTCTACAATACTCGACATGGCATTAGACATCCTTGAGCGTGATAAGCTAAAAGAACAAGTCTAAACTCTGGAACAAGAGTAAAACACATGGAATCCCCACCACAAGTGAAGATTCCATGTTTTTTTAATATAATACCAACCTTTAAGGCTGTTTTACGCCTTTCATGGAGAGGGCGATGCGCTTGCGCTCAAGGTCGACACTCTCGACTCGAACCCTCACGTGCTGGTTGAGTTTCACGGCCTTAGCTGGGTTCTCTACACGCTTATCGCTGAGCTGCGACACATGCACTAACCCTTCTTTGTGAACGCCCACATCAACAAATGCTCCGAATTGAGTGATATTGGTCACAATACCTGGCAACTCCATACCTGGCCTGAGATCGGTAATTTCGTGAACGCTCTCATCAAACTCCATTGCCTTGACCTCGCTGCGCGGGTCACGGCCTGGTTTCTCGAGCTCTTTCATGATGTCGATTAACGTCAACTCACCTACCTCACGCGAAATGTAACGCTTGATGTCAATGAGGTTTCGTTTGTCAGGATTCTTGATGAGTTCAGCCACCGTGCAGTTGCAGTCACGAGCCATGCGTTTCACCAGTTCATATCTTTCGGGATGCACTGCGCTGTTGTCAAGCGGGTTGTCACTCTCGGGCACACGCAAGAATCCAGCGGCCTGAGTGAATGTCTTTGGACCGAGCTTGGGAACCTTGAGCAATTCGGCTCTTGAGTGGAAATCGCCATTCTCGGCACGATAATCCACAATGTTCTGCGCAAGAGCAGGCCCAAGTCCTGACACATAGGTGAGCAACTCCTTGCTGGCGGTATTGAGGTTCACACCCACACTGTTCACGCAGCTCTCTACGGTGTAGTTCAGCGCCTCTTTAAGCTTAGTTTGATCCACATCGTGCTGATACTGTCCTACTCCAATCGACTTGGGATCGATTTTCACAAGTTCGGCAAGCGGGTCTAGCAGGCGACGACCTATAGATACCGCACCGCGCACTGTCACATCTTTGTCGGGAAACTCATCGCGCGCTATCTTGCTCGCACTGTAAATCGACGCGCCATTCTCACTCACAACAAACACGTTAATATCACGATGATAGCGAATGCGCTTGAGGAACTTCTCGGTCTCGCGGCTGGCTGTACCGTTACCCAGAGCAATAGCATCTATCTTATAAGTTTCCACCAAGTTATGGATTTTCTTGGTAGCGCCCTCGATATCGTAGTTGGGAGCTGTGGGATATATCACGTCGTTGTGCAGCAGGTTGCCGTTCTCGTCAAGGCATACCACCTTGCAACCGGTGCGGAAACCTGGGTCAACGGCAAGAATGCGTTTGTGACCTAATGGTGGCGCAAAGAGCAACTGACGTACGTTCTGAGCAAACATATCTATTGCCTCGGCATCGGCGCGCTCCTTGGATATGGCGGCAAACTCATTCTCTATCGATGGCTTGATAAGTCGGTCGAAGCTATCCTCAGCGGCCTCCTCTACAAGCTGGGCAGTTTCGCCCTTGCCGCGCACCACTATGCGACACACGTTATCGACGGCACGATCATTGTTGATGTCGATGCATACCTTGAGAAAACCCTCTTTCTCACCACGGCGAATGGCGAGAAGCTGGTGTGACGAGATTCGCTTCAACGGTTTGGAGAAATCGTAATAGAACTCATAGTTGCGTCCCTCAATCTCCTTGCCTTTTACTACACTGCAATTGAGGATGGCATCGTAGCGGAACGAACGGCGCACACTATTGCGCACCGTCTGATTCTCACTCACCCACTCGGCAATAATGTCGAGAGCACCATCTATTGCCTCATCAGAGTTAGGGACTTTATCACCATCAACAAAACGTGAAGCCATGTGATTAACATCGCCACCTTTCTGTGCCATTATCATCTTTGCAAGCGGCTCAAGACCTTTCTCTCTAGCCATCTGGGCACGAGTGCGACGTTTGGGCTTATATGGCAGGTATATGTCTTCCAACTCGGTAGCGTCCCAGCAATTGAGGATTCGGTTAGAAAGCTCGTCGGTAAGTTGTTCCTGAGCCTCGATTGTTTTTAGTATTGTCGACTTGCGCTTCTGCAGCTCATCATAGTAAGCCATGCGAGCGTCAATTGACTGAATCTGAGTCTCGTCAAGGTTGCCAGTCTGCTCCTTGCGATAACGACTAATAAAAGGAATTGAATTGTCGTCACGAAGCAAACTCATGGTCCCACTCACCTGATTAATTGGGATATTGAGCTCTTGAGATATGAGTGTTGAAATTTTGTCAGCCATCGTTTTTTATTATATATAGAAAAAGAAATCAATTAATGTATACTATTTCACTGCTTTAGCTCTCTTCAGTGTGATTAGCGTCACCTCTGGATAGGCCGTGCCTAGTCGAGCAGGTATACCCACCATGCCAAGGCCAATGTTAGTATAAAGTTTGTGGTCTCCTTTGGTATAGAGCCCTACAGGGAAGTCACTATTTAACACAGCCGGGGTTATATTATGACCAAAGATTGTAAACATGCATTGCATAGCATGAGTGTGACCAGCAAGCATAAGGTCCACCTTGTCACACACCAACAAATCTACATTTTTATATTCATAAGCTTTTTGTAACTTCCATTCATCGGGCACATGCTGCAACAATAAGACAAAACGCTTACCACTATCATAGTCAACATAGGCCGAATCAAGATTTCCCTTTTTAGGAAATGGCCATCCCATTAAGCATTTTGTGCCCACTACAGCAATCTCGCTAGAGTCGCGATGCAAGATAATGTGGTCGTTAACGAGCACTTTCCATCCCATCTGCTCTTGCAGTTTGATAAGGGCTTGCATGTCGGCCTGCTGCGCCTTTGCCGAAGGCCACGCCTTGTAATGACCATCGTCATGGTTACCAAGCACCGATATCACACCGTCGGGAGCATGGAGCCTTGATAATGTCGTAATAAAAGGCTTTGCCTCTCCCGAATGACGACTCACAAGGTCGCCTGTGAAGCAAATCATGTTGGCACCCAGACTATTGATGCTATCAACGCATTCTGCCATGAAGGTAGTATCGTCGCCATAGGTTACAAGATGTGTGTCACTGAACTGCGCTATGCGGTAACCGTCGAACTCTTGCGGCAAGTTGTTAAATTCTAATTCAACATGTTTCACTTCCAGTTTATAAGGTGTGTAAAACAGACCAGACAACATGAAAATGAAAACGATGATTCCCACAAACGTCGCAGTGAAACCGCCCACGCGACGAGTGCGAGGGCCACTCTTTTTCAGGTGGGTGGGCACCCATGCCAATCCAGCAATATAGCGAGGCACATAGAATGAGTAATATAAATAGATTGCCCACATAACACCCAAGAAAGTTGCGTCGTCACATTCCATCCTTGGTATGGCTATCACTGCTACTATCAAACCTAGCAGCACAAGCGACAAGACAGCATGGGCACCACTCTTGAGACGGGGCCAACGCTCACTGCGCTTGAACTTGCGAAAAAGCCACAAGTCAAGAACAAAGTTGACTACAAGCAACGTAATCAGGGGTATCCATTGTATTGTCATAGGTGCGCTTTCACATTAGTTTATCCTATTGCCTCAAGATGGTTGGTCAGCGGATTGCTATACATCTGCAACATATATTTCAGCATATAGTTGCGGTCGCTTGCATTGACAGGGATATCATCGATGCGGTCGACCTGGCCATTGAGGTAGTCACGGAACTCTTTCTCGTCTTGAGCAGTGTAATGCTCGGCAAAGTCTTTGTTGTCGAAGAGTAAATCGTGAGCGATGTAGTTGGTCTTGAAAATCTTATAATTGGCGTGGATTGAGTGGTCGATGATGTTGCAAATGCGCTGAACCATGAGCAATCGGTCGAGATCGGCAGGAATTTTATCCAATCGCTCGTTGATGCATGGAGTGAATGCATAATGGATGTGTCCCTTATTCTCCATGATACCAATCTTCATGCTCTCGAGATCATCCTCTTGAGTCTTCTTATAGTTAGGATTCTTGCTCTTGAGCAGATACTCACGCGCCTTGAGGCGGTCGTTGGGATCATATTCATAGCTAATAGCGATTGGAGCGATATTGAGCTCCTTAAGGCTCTCAATGAATGGAACATCACGATTGCCATAGGTGAGCATCTTCAAGAGGCTCTCCTGAGTGCGGTCATTGCCGTCCTTGCAGCGACCTTCACGCTGAGCTATCCACACCGAAGCGTTCCTTTGAGTAAGAACATAGTGAATATATCTCGAGAGTTGTATAGCGGCGGCCATGGTTTGCAATCGGCCCAAGTTGCGCTTTACAACAAAGCACTTGTTGAGTCTCACAAGCCTTGTTATCCAGTTATATATCAACAAATTGTTACCAATAGCAATCTCGCAAGTATCCATTCCGTTCTCCAGCATCAAGTAGCTAAGTTGAGCCGAGTCGAGAACGATATCGCGGTGATTGGTGATGAACGTGTTGGGCACGTCTTTCACAAGGTTCTCTTGTCCGCTGAATGTGAGACCTTGAGAAGTTTTCTTGAGCAATCCCTCAACTACGGGCTTCATCACCTTGGTTTGGAATTCTTGTTTTGAATTTAGGCTCAGCAATAGCAATCTGATTTTTGTGAAGCTATAGTCGGGAGCAATCATTTTCACAATGTGCCTGAACATTGGTTCATTTACAAGCATCGACATCTCGTTGTGGAAATCCTTGTCCTGAATAGGGCAAATATCGACAAACTCGCTAGGTATTGTGTTGTTTTTATTTTCCATAATCTGTGATATTATAACAATTTTCAAAGGTACACCATTTTTTTTATCTAAACAAATCAAATGTTTGCTATTTATTTATTTTTATGTACTTTTGCACTATGGAACAAGAATTTGCTTCTAGACTTTTGGAGAACGCTGTAAGCGAGTTTGCACAACTGCCGGGAATAGGCCGAAAGACTGCTCTCAGGCTGGTTTTATACTTACTCAAGCAGCAAGAGGATGTCGCCACTCGATTTGGTGAGAGCATCATCAAGTTGCGCAAGGAAATTCGCTACTGCAACGTGTGCCACAACATCAGCGAGACCGAGACTTGCCCCATCTGCTCCAACCCAGCACGCGACCGCTCAACAGTGTGCGTGGTCGAGAACGTAAAAGACGTGATGAGCATCGAGAACACAGCTCAGCACCATGGGCTCTATCATGTACTGGGAGGTCTCATCTCGCCCATGGACGGCATCGGGCCTCAAGACATTGAGATAGAAAGCCTGGTGGAGCGTGTGAAAAGCGGCGAGGTGAAAGAGGTAATTCTTGCTCTGAGTGCAACCATGGAAGGCGACACCACCAATTTCTACATTTATCGACGCCTAGCACCCTACCCCGACATTAAAATCACCATACTTGCACGAGGTGTGAGTGTGGGCAACGAGATTGAATATACCGACGAACTAACCCTGGGCCGCTCCATCCAGAACCGCACCCTCTTCAGCGACTCCTTCGCCCGAGAATAAAACTAAAAACTTATAACTGAAACTCAAATGGCCGACAACTACGTTGAAAACCACTATAACGACTACCTGAAGGCGAAGGCAAAGAAAGAAGCCGCCCGCCGCCATCGTCAGCATCAATACCTAGAGGCCTACCGCAAGCGCCTCAAGCAGCAAAAGGAAAACCATGATAATCCATAAAAAAATGCAACAAATAGAACCAGTCCTTGTTGCATTTGATGTTTAAGCACCACACATTTTTACGATTAGAACTATAACAAGCAAATGCAGGAGCTGGTCAAAGCCGTACAGCACCCAAAATGCCTTTTGTTTATTATCTCCACATGATGGGAAGCGCCTACCTATCCACCCTTTGCAATAGTCAATAAGGAAATGTGACAACAATTCTAATAATACAAGCATTGAGGTGACATAAATTGTCGCCCCAAAGACTATGAGCACTCCACCCATGAGCACTGTGTGAATGCCTGCATGAAGCACAATATGAATCATGCGTTTCCCTGTCGCCTTTGCCTCAATCATAGCGGGAGTGGTGAGCACATAATCGGCCACAAAATGGCATATCAGCAACGATATCAATAATGCATAATCCATAGGCATAGTCACTACAGCTTCTTGTGCTTCCAGTAGAAATAAAGCAGCGCTTTGATGTGCATGCGGCCCAACTTGGAGAACGGGCTGCGGCGGGTTGAGCGACGATAGTCGTGGATGATGGTGTAGTTGTTGAGGCAGTGAGTTTTCCAGCCTTCACGCTTAATGCGTATGCACCAGTCGGCATCCTCGGGGCCGTAGAAGATGTGCTCGTCGAGCATTCCCACCTTGTCCACTACTTTGCGCCAAAACATCTGGCATGCTCCAATCACATACACGGGTTCAATGATGCCATCCTTATCAGGCACATAACGCATTTTGTTGCCTATTCCAAGCACATTCCTCACCTTTATCATCAGTCCGGGATAAGGCTTGCAACTGTCTTGTGGAATGCCGTCTTTATCCACCAGTCGGCAAGAGCACAGTCCCACATCGGGGTGAGCATCCAGATAGTCGCTCATGGCATTGATGGCATCATCGTTGGCCTCGGTGTCATTGTCGAGCAACAGCAACTTCTCTCCCTTAGCCACAGCAATGCCTTGATTGCGTGCAGCTGCCACACCTCGGTTCTCACTGTTGAGAATGAGTTGCAACTGTGGATAGTTCTCGCGCAGGAAATCGAGCGTGCCATCGGTAGAATAGTTGTCAATAATTATCACCTCGCATGTGTCGTCTTCAATAAACGTGCGCAACGATGCTAAGCATCGGGTCAAGAACCCCAGCCCATTATAAGTGATTAGAATTATTGACAACCGTTTCATTATCCGAAGAGCTTGATCTTCAATGCGCGCGCCGCATGAGCAAACTCGCTCCAGCTAGTGAATCGCTTGAGTTGCTTAGAAATGAAGTTCCACGACAAGAAGTAACTCAAATTGTTCTTGAACAGGATTTTCTCCATCTCGTCACTGCTGATGTTGGGCAAGTTCAAAATTGACTCGCGCTGAACATCGGTGGGCACATAGTCGGGTGTCGACAGCCAATTATTCTCTTTGCACAACTTGTAGAACTCGGTGCCTGGGAATGGCGACACAATATTAAACATCACCTGGTCAACCTTGAGTTTCTTTGCCTCCTTAAGAGTGTGGCGCAAAGTCTCCTTAGTTTCAAGTGGGCTGCTACCAATGAGCACATTAAGTTTCACCGGCACGTCATATTTCTTTAAAAGACGGATTGCCTCATAGATTTGCTCGGTGGTGATGCCTTTGCGCACATACTTGAGAATCTCGTCATTGAAAGATTCCACACCCAAATCAACATATTGGCAACCACTCTCTCCAAGCATCTTGGCGATTGGCTCGGTGATAGCGTCGACTCGAGCCTGGCAGCCCCACAGCATGCCATATTTCTTCATGATCTCGCACATGAGACGAGTGCGCTCCTCATTCCAAATGAAGTTGTCGTCCATGAAGCCAATGGCCTTGTAACCATGCTCGTGGAGCAGCGCCATCTCGCGGTCAACACTATCGGCAGTGCGATAAGATATAGTGGGTTTGCGACCATTGAAACGCTTGTATTCAATTTCACGTGCAAAGGTGAGCGAACTGGGCACGCAGTAAATGCAGCGATAGGGGCAGTTGCGCGAAGTAAATGCCGTAGTGTAACCACTACGCTTAATCTTGGGATTATGGTAACGACGATTGGCAATAAAATGACGAGCTGGCAATGGCAGCGCATCAAGGTCGCCAATGAGCGGACGGAAACCATTATTCACTACCTTGCCATCGTTGTTCATCCACGAAATGCCAAGGATATCGCTCAATGGTTTGTTCTCGTCAAGAGCATGCAACAATTCAACGATAGTGGCCTCGGGCTCACCACGCACTATGATGATGCGCTTGTCGACAAGGCATTTCTCTATAAAGTACGAAGGGCCAGGGCCCATCAATATCACCCTTGCCTCAGGGCGCATCTTCAACAACGTGTCAATTGCGAGCATGTCGCTCTCTATCGACAAATTCACTGTCCATATGCAATAGATGTCGCTGTCGTCGCCGCTAAGGAACTGTCGATAATCCTCTTCGTTTTTCTTGTAGAAAACAAAGTCCTCATAGGCCACTTCTCCAAGTTTCTCGGCCTCGACAACTCCTATGACTGTGAGTTCATATATATTTGGTGCAAAATACACCACCCTTGTGCATCCCGCCGAGCGCTCGGCAGGTCGCTGTCCATCAAGAACTGGTGGCACCAAGAAAGTAATCTTCATATATTGTTCTCAGGTTGTATATTTCAAATAAAATGCAATAGCAAAAATACGTTCTATATCTAGAACGTAAAAAGTTATAATTTATTACATAAAAAACGCTAGATGTTTTCCACAAAATCTTTGGGCAGAATGATATTCTCCACATCAATTGCGGCCTCAAACAATGGGGCTATCTCTTGAACCGAGAAGCCAGCTATACCACATGCGATTCGGGTCACCAAGAACTTGTATTCAGGATGTTGCGAGGCATAAGCTATAAACTCGTCAACATAGGGCGCAATGGTCTCAACACCACCTTGCATCGTCGGGATAGCATAGCACTGTCCTTGCATGCCCACGCCCTGGCCCCACACGGCACCAAACTTATCAACAGCCACTCGCGCGGCACCCCCACCATGCATCCCCTTGAGGTTGCTGCCAAACACAAAAATCTCGTTCTCTTTTAATTCCTTAATAAAATCAGGTGTAAACTCTCTATCGTACATAGTATCTAAATCTTAATGTTTGCTTGCAAATTTACAAGATTCTCCCTTCCCACACAACTTTTTTGACAATAAATGACACCTATTCTTCAATCTAGTAATGTGGGATTTTTAGTGAAAATTTTGAATCCCTGTGCTCAAAATGACATGGAATCAACATCCCCAGGGGCGGTTGCGTCGAAGACGCCGAGTGCTTCGAAGAAGCTATTTGTCATTAAGACCATGCAAGAGGGTCGAAGACCCTCGCAGCTTGGTCCATGTAGAATCTAATGAACAGTGCCCCGGAGGGGAACTTCATAGCCATCATTACAAGGAGAGAACAACAAACTAACGTCAGTTCGATGAATTCAATATTTGACAATCATTGCGTCTGTAGGGACAAGGCGTGCCTTGTCCGCAAAGAGGGCGGGCAAGGAAGTCATCCAGGTTTGGCACGTTGAGCTTCTGGGCGATTTGTGCTAATATTTTCGGCTCATTTTTTATAAAATTCCGTTTCAATTTAGGGGAATTTGTGCAAAATAATCAAAGGGCACTTTTTTGATGCTTGCTACTAATTGATTTACAGCCATTTGCAAAAAGTAAGGGCACGGGCAAAATGTTTGGTGGTTAACAGAAAACGTGCTAAATTTGCAACGTTTTAAAGCATCATTATGAAGAAACTATTATACATTTCCCTCTTGGCTGTTTTGCTCTCGACAGCGATAAGTTGCAGCCGCAGTGTTGACAAGCGGCTCGTTCTCGCCGACACGCTTATGTGGACCAATCCCGACAGTTCTCTTGCCATTCTCACAGCCATCAACCGCGACTCCCTACAAGGCGACGAGAACCAGGCATATTACGCCCTCCTTCTCACGCAAGCACAGTTCCGTTGCAATATCCCACTGACAAGTGACACGTTAATCAGCAAAGCAGTCGATTACTATAGCGACAACCATAACCGTGAGCACTATACTCGAGCTTTATTATATAAAGGTGGAGCCTATGAAGACATGAATAACCCCGTTGAAGCAATAAAGTGGTATAAACAAGCAGACGACAACGCCGACAGCACCGACTACCGCAATCTTGCACAGCTAAACATGCGAATGGGTAATTTGTACTATGACTACTACGCCAGTAATAATTTAGACCTTGAGAAATTTAAAAAAGCTCTTTATTATTATGAAAAACTAAGTGATAAACGCATGGTTATGATTTCATTAATCAATGCAGCTAATGTTTACAGGGCAACTGACAGTAAAGCAGCTAAAAAACTTTACAGTCGAGCTGAACTATTGGCAAAAGAAATTAATGACTCCAACAATTTATACAGTATTTATATTAACCATTCTATCTTATGTTTGAATGACTCTATTCCTTTGGAAGAGGGAAAATATTTTAGTAAAAGAGCCTGGGAAATTGCTGGCACTTTTAAAGATAATTGCGATTACTATCTCTTGAGTGACATTTATGCAAGATTAGGCGACCTTGACTCAGCGGAATATTACTTAAATCTACCTGCTATTAATGATAATACAGCTTATGATAATGTTGTGCGTTATAAATGCATGATGGATATTGAGCTGTCAAAAAATAATTTTTCAGAGTATAAAAGGTCCAATAAACTATACGAGAATATTGTTGATTCTTTAGACCACAACAAGGAGAAGTATGCACTGAGCAAGTTTGAGTCAGATTTTGATACTGAGAGAATTGCAGCTAAAGGCAAGAAGGTGAATTCATTAAATAAAACCATAATTATCCTTGCTGCTTTATTTTTGGTTTTAGCACTGGTTACTGCAGCACTCTTTATCATCAGCAACAGGAAAAAGTCCAGAGATCAGCAGCAGATGATTGATGAGCTGAAGGAAGAGAGTTTCGGCAATTATGAGGAGTTGAGGAGCAACCTTGCCGACTTTGACAACCATTTCAGCAAGACCATGAATGAGAGGTTGAAATCTCTTGAGGAGATAATGACTGGTGCCTACAATCCCAACCAGGACTCAAGGAGCAACGAGGTGGTGCACAAGATATCACCTATTGCTGATGACGACACTAAGTTCTGGGAAGGACTATATTCTTATATCAACATCAAGCATAATGGCGCGATGGACAAGATTGCCAATGATTTCCCGCAACTATCGGCGAGCGACTTAAACTTCATCAAGCTGATGTGCTGCGGTTTCTCCGATGCCGCTATCGCCGTGTGCAGAAATTACAGGAATGTCGCTTCGGTCAGAAGTCGTAGACGCAAGATAAGAGACAAGATGGGTATAGAAGGTAACCTTACAGACTATATTAGAAACATTACCCAAGGTTAAGAACTAAACAACTCTTTACAACATTAAGACAACAAAAAACAACCTTTTTTTTGCCTTTGTCTTTGTGCTTTTCATAAGACAAAATGAAAAGACACTTTACAAATCCGCTTAACTTACAGAACAACAATGAGTTGCAGAAAGTAAGGACACGGGCATTTTTCTTGCAAAAAAGTTTTTGCCACCGTAACTTTGCAACCAGAAAATTAGTTCGACGACAATTGCCGACAATAATTCTTTATGTTTATTTTATTAATGACAATTGTCGTTCCTAAAAATTGATTCAAATTGAGTCAAATGAACTGGATTTTGAGCCCAAAATCCCAACAAAACCATTTGTTTTAACGCAATTTAACAAATGGGGGGGGTAATTTAAAAAAATGTTTATAACTTTGCAACATCGCAAAAAATTAAGTTTAACAAATAAAAAATAAACAGAGCTATGAAAAAGATGATTATTCTATGGGCACTCATGTTGTCGTTTTGTGGTATTAAAGCACAAGAATGCTGCCCATCACGCATTGAGTTGCGGCAAGCACATGTTACTGGAAGGGCCAAACATTTTAGGATTAAACTTTTGCTCTACAACAGTAGCCAGAACCTGAATGGTTTCGGAATAACTATAAATAAACCAAGTCTTGCAAACTGGGTTATAGTTGATGAAAGTCAGCAAAAGTGTTTCTCAGCGAAGGGCTATGGAAAGTACATTCTTGCTAGATGGGAAGGTAAGAGTGATGAAGAACGGGAGGCAGAATTAAGTGAGCATTGTGATATTATATCAGGCGTAAACAATAGTGGACTTGTAGTTGGCGAGTTTCTCACAACCGATGAATGCCGATTCTTTCCTGTTAGTGATCTATACGCCAGTAATGATGATTGGTACCTAATCCCAGTTGGAGAATTCGCCATAGACATGTCTAATTGTGAGGATGGTGAATATGAAATTGTTAGTTATGCTGAAAGTGGCTGTTCTTTCTCTTATTTTGGCGGTCCTGAAGGCAGTCGAGCATGGCTATATGAGGATATTATTCAATTGATATTATATAAACAAGGAGACCTTGTTTCCGTTCATCCGTGGTTCCCTCTTGACGACTATGATGGAGTTGAGGAGCTGGAAAAAAACAAGAGCGTTGAGAGCGTGCGCTACTACAACCTCGCTGGCGTGGAGAGTGCCGAGCCTCAGCAAGGCGTGAACATCAAGGTCACCACCTACAGCGACGGCACACGCTCAAGCGAGAAGATAATCAAATAACCAATACTGTTTTTTCTACGGAGTTTGAGGAGTTAAGGAGTCAAAAATACTCCATTACTCCATAACTCCGTAGAATTTTTCTCAAGAGACTTACGAAGAAAATAATAATCTGGCGTAAGCCAGCTTTTCGACATCGATAGATGCAGCTTTGTGAGATTATCCACCGAAACAATTGGTTCAAATTGAGTCAAATGAACTGGATTTTGAGCCCCAAAATACCGACAATGCCACACGTTTTAACGCAATTTAACAAATGGGGGGGGTAATTTAAAAAAATGTTTATAACTTTGCAACATCGCAACAAAATTAAGTTTAACACATAAAAATAAACGGCTATGAAAAAGATTATTTTTACCTTGCTAGGCCTGCTGATGATGACCAACGCCAGCGCATTGGAATACCAGTATGACCCATTGGTAAGAGAAGGCAAGGTGTGGGTTGAGTGCCAACTGAAACCAACAAATAAAGTAGACTACTTGACATATTATCAGTTTAAAGGAACAACCACCATCAATGGTGTGGAATACAAGAACTTGTATGCCACAAAAAACACCAAAAATATTACTGACGAGGATATCCCCATAGCTTTCATGTATGAAGCAAATAAGAAGGTTTATGCCATTCTCAATGGTTTAGCCTATGGAGAAGATTACCAATGGGGTGTAGATGGAAATTTTGTACATATCTATGGTTGCCAATTGGTTAACATCACAATTGGCAAGTATATTATGTATGACTTTAACAATTATTTTAACCCTTATACCACTCATTTTGATTACTATAGTATGAACAATTCTCTTACAACAAACCAGATGCAGATAGGAGATCACTTAGCTAACTACTTTAGCTTTATAAGTTTCTATTATGCTCCTCCCGGCTCGATGTATTGCAGTATAGCCGAAGGTATTGGTCCGTTGTATAAGGCATTTATCAATATTTGGAACGATGATAGATGGTATTTGGGACTTGCATGGGTAGAAGATGGCGATGAAATCATTTACAGGGGGCGACTCTACAATGAGGCAGTTGATTTTCTGAATTATACACCTCTTGTTCGCGAAGGCGTGAAATGGGTTGAATATTATAAAAACACTATAGAAGACACACAGCATGTCACATATTATCAGTTCTCGGGCGAAGAGCATATAGGAGACCATGATTACAGCAAACTTTATGCGACGGTCAACATCGATACAATTTCGGAAGACGACACTCCCGTTGCCTATGTGCGTGAAGAAAATAAGCAAGTGTTTATTATTCCTTCTGAAGTCGAGGTAAATGGTTGCAGACTTACTGATGCGTCGATTAATGAATACCAAATTTATGACTTTAACGACATTACAGCACCTTATGTTGTTGATGATTACCTGATTAATCCTGTAGATTCCGAGCTAGTTTCTATTGATGGCAATTTGATTAATCTTTACACACTCGGCGGTTCTAAAAAGATTGCTGAAGGAATTGGCTGCCTGGATAATGTGTTCTTTAATCCATGGCACATTGAATTGCCCGATGGCTCCCAGACCTCGCTGGCATGGGTGGAAGATAATGGCGAAATAATATACAAAAATGATTGTTACGAGGATGCCGAGGCAGCATCAGGATATGTGAAACTCGTGCGTGAAGGGGTAGTGTGGGAGTATGTCGCATACACTAAAAATTATTTTCAGCCAGAAGAATTAGAGGATTTGAGTATCTATACTCTTAAGTTTAAAGGTACCGATTCATTAACCAACGAAGATGGAACCACAACACTATATCACAAGTTGTATCGTACCGACTATAATGAACATGGCAATATTCAAGAGGAAAAACTTGTGGCTCATGTGAAAGAAGAAGCTAAGATGGTAAATGCGAAAACTTACGATTATTGGTGGGCTGAGATTGATATAGATACATTGTACAACTTCTCTAAGCCTTTATTCCTTCCATATTTAGCCTACGAGTATTCTTTATTTAATATCATTAGCTCCAAACCTTTCGAAATTAAAGTGGGTGGTACTGTTAGAAAAGGTCGTTATGTAAAATACGTCGACCCTTGGGCAGAGGGCGTAGAAGAGCTTAGAGTCATCGAAGGCATAGGTGTTGACTGCACTTATGGCGATCTTATAGTACCTTATAGAGATTATAATATGGGGTATGAAATCAGTCTGGCAGGTCTTGCATCAGTTTATGAAAATGGCGAATTGATTTACAAAGGATGCATGCATGATGTCGCACAAGAATTGAAACGTAAGAAAGAGGACGTGAACGGCGACGGCTACGTAACTGCGGCCGATGTGACCGCACTCTATAACTACTTACTTGGCGACACTAATGAGGCGTCAAACTCTTATGATGTAGATGGGGACGGCGAAGTAACCAGTGCCGACATCACTGCCGTTTACAATATACTTCTAGGTAACCGCAATTAATATTATCAAGGATTTATAGTGAGAAATCTGACATACAATTAACATTAATTATTTATTAGTCACACGCCGTCAAGACTCTCACTATTAATACTGGCATTATAAAAGCGGCTTCCAAGATCTTGAGAGCCGCTTTTTGTTATTTTAGCCTGCTCACGCAGGAAAATGCGATTAAGCGAGACAAAGCTGAGCTTGCTCAAAGCCTTGCAAGCGTGAGCATTTTATCAAAAAAAATCTGGCGCAAGCCAGCTTTTTGACATCGATAGATGCAACTTTGTGAGATTAACAAAGCATCCGCACGCAGCCCCCATTGTGCATTATGCATTAGGCTTTGTGCATTGATTAAGGACTTTTTGAGATTAACAAAAACAGTTGTTTTGGTTGTTATTGTGTTGTTTTAGTTGTTTGATAATTCATGGATAATTCGCCGTTTTTTAATGTTGCCTCGCCACTCCGCCACCCATTACCTTTGCGCACACACGTACATTAAAAATATAACCATGAAACAAAGAAAACAAAAAAATCTAGCAAGTAGCGACAAAACAACAGTTGTTATGTTTGTTATACAGTTGTTCTTGTTGTTTGATAAAACTGAGTCATGTGAACCAGGTGAACTAGGTGAACCAAGTGAGTCAGGTGAACCAAGTGATTCCACTGATTCCACCGATTCCACCGATTCCATGTTCTCTCGCAAAGTTGCACCTATTGGTGTCGCAAAGCCTCGCAAGCGAGGAGTTTTTAATTTCAGACTGTTTGAAAACCAGCATCAATGCAATTTTCATTAAAAATTTCATTCAATTTTAAGCGCAGCGCCCCTCCAACCTCAAGGCAACCTGATAATTAAATGATAATTTGCGGTCAATTCACGATAATTTGTGTGAAGTAATCCAGAGTCGATGCAATTTTAAATCAAATTTTCAATAAATTTTAAGCGCAGCGCCCCTCCAGCCTCAAGGCAAACCGATTCCACCGATTCCATGCACAGCGACATCTTAGCGCGCAGCGCAAAAATAAATATTAGTGCCGTAGGCACCACACTACCAATCTTAGCCCGAAGGGCAGTAATTTTTAGCGCGAAGCGCGGCCCAACCGAACCAAGTGAACCAACCGAACCAGCTGAACCAACCGAACCAACCGCACTACTCGTCTCAGCATCGATGCAATTTTAAATCAAATTTTCATTCAATTTTAAGCGAAGCGCCCCTCCAGCCTCACGGCAAACTGATAATTCAATGATAATTCACGGACAATTCACGATAATTTGTGTAAAAAACCGTAGTAACCGCCATCTAATGCAAAAATATTAATTGTTTTTAATTGTTTGACAAATAAGCCCCACGCGCAGCGCGGCCCAACTGAGTCAAGCGAGCGCAGCCCTATTCTGCATTGTGCATTATGCGTTATTATAGGCCAACGCGGCTCCCAGGGCGGTGCAGAACTCTGCATGGGCAGGTATGTGGAACTTCACGCCATATATCTCCTCGATGCGAGGGAATACCACCGCGCACTGCGGCAGGCGGGTGAGGTTGCCAATAAGCACGAAGTCCTTGACACCCGTGTTGAGCTTCGACAACACAGCAGCCGAGCCAATAGACTCGAGAACCATGCAGATGATGCCCAAAGCCACATCATGTTCACTAGGAGTAATTTGGCGCACTTTTCCAAAAAGCGAAGCCGTGGCATGTAGTGGCAGGCCCTCAAGGTCGGTTTTGCAAATGTCCTTGATTTGCAGGTTGATGTGAGTAATATCGCCTTGCTCGGCAAGTGCTATCACGTCACTGATGTGATCGGTCTTGAGCAGCAGGTGAGCGAGGCCCATCAGGGTGCCACCGCCAATGCCGATGCCGCCCAAGTGGCGTATCTCGTCGCCATCAACACTCACCAGTGTGGTGCCTGTTCCCATCGAGACAACAGTGAGGTTATCGAGACCGCTGTCGAAGCGCGCACCCAGACCATCGGCCTGGAACTCGTCGGCCTTGCTCGTGGGCAACCCATAGATGGGGGTTGTCACGCCCGAACTGCCTACTCCCGTAAGCATCACGTGCTCAATGTCGGCGAGGGTAATGCCGTTGTCATAGATATATTTTCCAAAAGCTCCAAAAAGCGATGTGATGGGGTCGGCAGCTGTGATAAACATTGGCGAGAGAATCTGACCATTGTTAAGTCCCACTATCTTGGTGGTGCTTCCACCCACATCAATTCCTATTACTAGTCCCATGATTTAATTTTTTAAAAAAGTTTTCAAAATTAGTGCAAGTTGAGTGAAATACAAAATGAAAAACAGAATTTTTCATTTTTATTGCCGAAACACAGCCTAATTTATCTAAAATTCGAGCAAGTTGCGAGCAAAACAAAATAATTATCACTAAATTTGCAGATGATAATCGATTTAAGCTATGAAAAAAGTAATCTCTAACGACATTGTGACACTGCGTTCGCTTGAGCCCACCGATCTTGAGGCTCTCTACAAGTGGGAAAACGACAGCTGGTTATGGACTGTGAGCAACATTATTGCACCATCCCCCAAGAGCTACCTGTGGCAATACTTGCAGAACTACGACAGCGACATTTTCAACACTCGTCAGTTGAGACTTATGATAACTCTCACCGAGACTGGCGAAGCGGTGGGAACTGTCGACCTCACTAATTTCGACCCATTCAACAACCGAGCCGAGCTCGGCATAATGGTCGATAAAGCGCATGAAGGGAAAGGCATTGGCGACGAAGCGTTGAAACTCACAATTGGTTATGTGCGTGATTACTTGGGGCTATTCCAACTATATGCCCTCGTGCCTGTGAGCAACGCCGTATGCGCTTCACTACTCAAGAAGCACGGCTTCACCACTGCCGGCTTGCTCAAGAAATGGATTAATCACGGAACCGAAATTCACGATGTAGAAATGATGCAATTAATATTTTGAAATGACTAGTAAACAACTAAAACTCAACATTGAACGAATAAGAAACTACTGCGCTGAGCGTTGGCCAAAAAAATTGGGAAAAAGCCACGGCGTAGAGCATTGGGACAGGGTAGCTAAGTTTGGTGAATTGCTTTATCAAGAAGGGGCCGACATGGATGTAATCATGGCTTTTGCCTACCTCCATGACTCCCAACGTGAAAACAATAATGAAGATTATGAACATGGACCCAAGGCGGCGCGGTTTATCGACACAATTCGTGTCTCGCTACTGAGCGCATTGAATGATGAGCAAATCGCAAAACTCAAGCGAGCTTGTGAGCTACACACCATAGCCGACCGAACGGGCGACATCACAATCGACATTTGTTTCGATGCCGACCGAATGGACTTGTTGAGAGTGGGTATCACGCCATTACCTGAACGAATGGCATCAAAAAAAGGAGCAGAATTGGTATCGAATCCTGACTATATAGCCTTCTACGCCGAATATAATCCTGCGTTCAAATCTTTAATTTAAGTGACTCATTATAAATCTAATTAAGGCTAACGTCGTCGGGCCAAGTTTTCCATAGGCGGTACTGGTCACCAAAGTTTTTCACGGCTTGGTCCCAAACAAGATCATCGGGAGTATTGAAAATCAGCTCGGCTGCATTTTCCTTGAGCACAGCCCAATCATGGCGCTTTACCTCGCTATCAAGTTGCCCCACAGTCCATCCACTGTAGCCTATCAGGAATTTCACTTTGCCATCGAGCTGCTGGCCACTCTCCAGGAACAATTTCAACACATCAAAGTCACCGCCAAAGAACACTCCAGGAGCAAGCTGCACGCTCTCAGGGATAGCCTCAAGGCCTAGAGTGTGAAGGAAGAACAACATATTGGTGCCCACAGGGCCGCCCAAATAAAGCGGCAACGGCTCATCGCACTTAACCTCTGGCATCAGCTCATTAAGGGTGAATCGTGTGGGTTTATTGACAATCACTCCCATCGAGCCCTCGGCATCATGGTCAACAAGGACCGAGACGCTGCGCTTAAAACAGAAATCCTCGACCGTTGGCTTTGCAACGAGCAAGGAACCACGCGACGGCTCAGGCTGAGTGTCGAGCAAATTGAATATGTCCAGGTCCAATTCTTCCATTTCGCACGCAAAAATAGTGAAATCTTATAATTTTTACAAGATTTTTCTCATCATATCAAGAAAAAGTACTAACTTTACGCACCAAAAAATAGCGTTACACTCATGAAGGTATTAAAATTTGGAGGAACATCGGTTGGCACTGTTGAGGCTCTGCGCAATGTGAAATACATCGTGGAGCATCAAGAAGAGCCTGTGGTTGTGGTGGTTTCGGCTTTAGGAGGACTCACCGACACCTTGATTAAAGCTGCCAACCTTGCTGCAAAAAATGACATTGCAGCCTACCGAATTGTGCAGGACATCACTTCGCGTCACAGTGAAATCATGAACAATCTGATTGAGGGTGAAGAAATCGACGACGCACTCAACAGAGTAAGAGCTCTTTTCTATGAGTTGAGTAATGCTTATACCGACATCTCACAAAGCGAAGAGCTAACTGAGAGCGACATTGAGGAAATCGTGAGCTATGGCGAGAGGCTTTCGTCGCTAATCATCAGCCAAATCATTGAAAACGCCACTCATTTCAACTCACTAGAGATAATTCGCAGCAACAACCATGAGTGTGACCTTGAAGCTACGAATGAAAACATTGCCAAAACGCTAGGCAAATTCAAAGGTAAAGTGGCTGTTATGGGCGGATTTATCTCACGCGACAGCAAGAGCCGACGCATCTCCAACCTGGGACGCGGTGGCAGCGACTATACAGCAGCCATTGTGGCAAGCGCACTCAACGCATCGAGCCTTGAGATTTGGACCGACGTTGACGGCTTCATGACTGCCGATCCTAAAAAGGACCCCAATGCCAAGGTTATTCGCCAAATGACCTATGCTCAAGCTCAAGAAATGTGTGACAAGGGCGCTAAGGTTATCTACGCCCCCACCATCAAGCCCGTGGCCGAGAAGAAAATCCCCATCTGGGTTAAAAACACTTTCAACCGTACAGCCCTGGGTACCCTCATCACCGACTAATGGCGCTAGAGCCATGGCATATCCAAAATTTATAATAACCAGTGATGGTCACCTGCGATTAGGCATGGTGACACTACATCGTCATCTGCTCGAGCCAGGCGACCACTGCATGGGAGGCGGCTACTGGCGCATCAACCATGCTTCACAACAAGTGATACTCAGTGGCTCGTCGAGCGACTATGGCCCACCCCAGTGGCGCCGCGTGAACCGCATCCTGCTTCCCGATGGCTACGAGGGCTACACCTTTGTTTGGGAAGAAGGAGGACGTCAACATCCATTGTAACACCCTTATCCATTATCACATGACACGAATTTTCTACCTTTTGCTCCTATTAACGTGCGCTATTACTGCCGTCGCACAATCATCAAGTCATCAATATGTTACTGTTGTGGCTGAGCCCGACCATGCCGATTGGACCTATCATGTGGGCGAGAAGGCGCATTTCACCGCCTATGCCATCTGCGAGAATGTGCGAATGAAAGACGCTGTTATAACCTACAGCTACGGTCCCGACAAACTTGACGCTGTCTACACCAGCACCGTGAAGACTGGCAAGGATGGATTCGCACATTTTGATGTTCCTGCCGCCAAGACTCCTGGCTTTACCAGCGTGCGTGTGAAAATGGAGCTAGAAGGCAAGACCTACAGCTCGATGACCAACATCGCCTTCGACCCCTATGACATAAAACCCACAACCACGATGCCCGATGATTTCGAGCAGTTTTGGAGCGATGCCATGAGCAAGGCGGCTAAGATTCCCATGTCGCCGACCCTGCGCTACAGCGAAAAGGAAAGCAATGACCGCGTTGATGTCTACTACTTGAAACTGCAGTCCTACAAGAAAGGCAACTATGTTTATGGTGTGCTCACTGTGCCCAAAACACCAGGACGCAAGCCTGCAATACTGCGCTTGCCTGGAGCTGCTGTGCGCTCGTTCAATGGTCCTCATGAACTAGCTTACCAAGGGTTTGTAGTGCTAGAAATTGGCGTGCACGGCATACCCGTCGATCAGTCACCCGAGATTTATCGCCAACTCGAGAATGGAGCTCTTGCAGGCTACACCACAATAGGCATCGACAACCGCGACACCTATTATTATAAACGTTCGATACTAGGCTGCGTGAGAGCCATAGATTATTTGTGCACACGCGTCGATGTTGATACCACGCGCATCGCCACCTACGGCGGCAGCCAGGGTGGTATGCTATCGATAATGACCGCTGCATTGAGCCCTCACGTGAGTGCCTTATTCTCTTATTTCCCAGCCTTTTGCGACGTAACGGGCTATTACTACGGACGTGGAGCTGGCTGGCCACATTTGTTCCGCAACCCTAACGAACCCAACCTGCAGGCACGCATCGAGGTGTCTAAATACTACGACACTGTCAACTTCGCCCGCCTGCTCAAGGTTCCTGGCTTCTATGCGTGGGGATTCAACGACCCAGCGTGCTGCCCCACCTCGACCTTCAGCGCCTACAACGTAATCACAGCGCCCAAGCAACTGCAGCTGGGACGCGACACTGGCCACTGGCTTTATCCATGGCAAACAGAGAACGCTCTTAAATGGCTAAAAAACCAATTCAACATGAAATAAGAAAAAACAAGCAGCATCCCTTTAACCGAGATGCTGCTTGTTGTATTTGAGATTAGCCGTAAAGATATTACTTCACGAGGATTTTACGACCTTTAACTACGTAGATGTTAGGCGCGAGGTTGTTAACTTCGCCAGCCTTGATGTTGTGAGCAACACGCATACCCAGCACATTGTAAACGTCGATGATGTCGCTTGGTGCAGCGATGTCGGTAATGCTAGTGATTTCGCCAGCATTCCAATGACGAGCTGTCAAGGTAAACTGCTGTTCGCCCGGAATGCTCACATAGCAGCGTGTAGCATAGAAGAATGCCTTTTCGTTGTCAATGTAAGTGAAGTTGGCATCAACATTGTTAATGGCGAGGATGCCATAGAAGCCCATACCATCGGTCTTACGTGCAGCGCCACTCATTGTAACCTCCACGCCACCGCTTGTGGTCATTGTCACCTTCGACTCTTCATTGGCGACCTGAGTAACAGCAGTGAATTTCTTTGAGCTGGTCTCACCTGGATAGTAGAGGATGTAAGGCTTGTTGGCCTGTATGCCCTCGGCCTTGCAATCCTGGAAGTTCAAAACAATTTCGGTGCCCTGCTGAGTCACGCCAACCAGACGCTCCAACTTCACACCCTGTCCCAACGCCTCGTCAAGTTCCTGTTCGGTCACGGCGAATGGCAGTGAGATGGTGTTCCAACCTGTAAACAGGTAGCGTTCGGCAGTCACATTACACAGTTTGCCGTCATATTTTTCCAACGATGTGCCACTATAGGTGCTGAGCCTAAGCGGGGTTTGCGACCATGCGGTCAGTGCTATGGCCGCCAGTGCAATCATGCAAAACAATTTCTTCATAATCATTTATTCTTTGTTGGTTAAACTTATGGTGAATTCTTTAAATCATTAATCAATCGTTTCCTTGAATTTCTTGCGACGGAAGACGAAGTTGCGACCCAAGTATTTCTCGCGCACAACAGGATTCTCGGCAAGTTCCTCACTTGTGCCCTGGAATAAAATCTTGCCCTCAAAGAGCAGATAAGCGCGGTCGGTGATGCTCAGTGTCTCGGGAGCGTTGTGGTCGGTGATAAGGATGCCTATATTCTTGTGCTTAAGACTGTAAACAATGCTTTGGATATCCTCAACTGCGATGGGGTCCACACCGGCAAACGGCTCATCAAGCATTATAAAGCGAGGGTTGATGGCAAGGCAACGTGCAATCTCAGTGCGGCGTCGCTCACCACCACTCAAGCGGTCACCCAAGTTCTTGCGAACTTTCTCAAGATGGAACTCTGCGATTAGTTCCTCGAGCTTGTCGCGCTGATACTCAGGAGTGGTATTGGTCATCTCAAGCACTGTGCGGATATTGTTCTCAACAGTGAGTTTGCGGAACACCGATGCCTCCTGGGGCAGATAGCCAATACCCAGCTGAGCACGCTTATAAACTGGTAGCTTGGTGATTTCTACATTATTAATATAAACACGTCCCTCATTGGGAGTTACCAGTCCTGTGGTCATGTAGAAAGTGGTGGTCTTGCCAGCTCCATTAGGTCCTAGCAGTCCCACAATCTCACCCTGTCGCACGTTAATCGACACATGATTGGCAACAGTGCGCTGCCTGTACTTCTTCACCAAATTGTCGGTTTGAAGCACTAGCTCCCCAGCTTCGCCAGCACGCTTGAGCATATCGACCACCTTGTCGGTGACCTCTACAATCTTAGCTTCGTTGGCTTCGCCAGTGCCTACAGTTAGCGGCACCTGAGCAGCCTTGGCTGCCTCTTTATCACGGTTGCGAAAGAGTTTCATGACACCTTGTAAAAACCTATCACTTCTTCTTCAAGTTCAAGCGGGTCTTGATATAGTCGGTAAGCAAGTTGATAGCTACCTCATTGTGACCTCCCTCAGGAACGATAATGTCAACATATCGCTTGCAAGGCTCAATGTGCATCAGGTGCATGGGCTTAAGCACTTGCTGATAGCGGTCGATAACCTCCTGAGCAGTGCGGCCGCGCTCGATGCAGTCGCGAGAGATGACACGAATCAGGCGGTCATCACCATCGGCATCGACAAACACCTTGATGTCCATCATCTTGCGGAGGCGTGGGTCGCTCATCACAAGAATACCCTCAATGAGAACCACATCGTGAGGCTCCATGTGAACGGTCTCTTCCTGACGTGTACAAGTTAGATAACTGTAGGTGGGCATTTCGATAGCTTTACCCTGCTTGAGCATCTTCAAGTGGTCAAGCAGCAAGTTCCAGTCAAATGCCGCTGGCTCGTCAAAGTTAATCTTCTGGCGATCCTCAACTGGAATGTGACTGGAGTCCTTATAGTAAGAGTCCTGAGAAATAATTCCTACTTCACCTTTTGGAAGGCGTTCCATGATTTTGCGTACCACCGTTGTCTTTCCTGAACCGGTGCCGCCTGCTATACCAATGATAAACATAGTTTTGAATGTATATTAGTTTAAAACGTTGTGGACATTAGCCTAAAATCATACAAAGGTAGCGCATTTTCACAAAACTTTCAACACTTAAGCCAAAAAAATCACAACATGACTAATTTTAATACCAATTTTGTTTACCTTTGCAAAAGAACTTTATTTTATTTATAGCCCATAACTAACACTCCCATTATTATGAAGAAGGTAAAGATAACTGTGATGCGCATGGCATGCTACCGCGACTTGATGGAAAAGTATGAGAATCCCATCGTGCACGCATGCGACATGACGCTGGGACGCACGTTTATCGTTGAAAACTGCCAGCAACCCGAGGGCATGTGTGACAGTGCATGGGAAACCTTGCTTCCATGGGTGAAAGAACTTGCCGAAGGTGGCGGCAACTTCTTCGACGGCTGGATGAAGAACCCGCACAGCGCAATGATATCCTGCAATGACGGTTTCAGGCCAGTGAGTTTCCTAGTTGAAACCATAGAATAAAAAAAGGGAAAAGAGGCAACAACCTCTTTTCTCATTGTTTTATGGAGTAACAATTATGTTACATGAACTGTTGGAGGGCTTGGATGAGTTGCTGGGCACTGTGAACCCCAGCCTCGCGCCACACCAATTCTCCTTTCTTAAAGATGGCAAGTGTGGGCACAGCACGAACACCATATTGCACAGCCACATCTTGTGCCTCGTCAACGTCAATTTTGATTATAGTCGCACGATCGCCAATGCTTTGCTTGAGTTCCTCAAGAATTGGGTGCATCATTTTGCATGGGCCACACCAAGTTGCGAAAAAGTTGACCAATACCGGCTTATCGCCAGAAATAAGTTGCTCAAAGTTGTTCATAATTCAATCATTTAAAAGTTATGACTGACAATGAGCAAAAAATATGCCATCATTCAATGAAATGACTTTGTGGCAGCGAGCGCATGTTATAGGTGCTCGCCATCGACTCACCATAAGCTCCAGCAGAGAGAATTGCTATCAAGTCGCCTCGCCGGGTGATGGGCAGAATTTCATCATGAGCGAAGACATCGCTCGACTCACAAATGGGGCCCACCACATCGTAGGTGTCATGCTCACTTTCCTGTGAAGTGAGATTCACAATCTTGTGATGTGCATTATAAAGGGCAGGACGCAAAAGATGAGTCATTCCAGCATCAAGAACAACAAATTTCTTAGCAGAATTCTCTTTGACAAACACCACCTTGGAGATTAAGGCTCCACACTGCGCAACAATCGAGCGCCCTAGCTCGAAATGCACCTTTTGCCCTGGGCGAAGTTTAATGCCATCTTTAAAGACTTGGAAAAAGTCATGGAACGGCGCAATTTGATTGGCTTCGGGATTGTTGTAATCAACACCCAAGCCTCCACCAGCATCAATCATCTCAAATGTGACACCACGGTTTTCAAAATGCTCAATCAAGAAATTGATTTTCTCACACAACATTTTAAAAGGTTCCAAGGTCGTGATTTGTGACCCAATGTGGAAATGCAGGCCTCGCAGGTGCAGGTTAGGCAGCCTCAATGCCACGTCAACAACCTCATCAAGCATGGGCAGGTCAATGCCGAACTTGTCGGCAACAGTACCAGTGGTTATGTATCGATGAGTGTGAGCGTCAATATCAGGATTAACACGAATGGCAATCCCTACCTTTTTACCTTTCAGTCCTGCAATTTCGTTGATTACCTCCATCTCAGGCTCGCTCTCAACGTTGAAACAATAGATATCATTATCAATAGCGATCTCTATTTCGCTGTCGGTCTTGCCTACTCCAGCAAAAGCCATCATGCCAGGAGCAAAGCCAGCTTTGAGTGCTGCAAGAATTTCGTTTCCACTCACGAGATCGGCACCAAGTCCTGTTTTACTAATTTCCTCAAGAATTCTGGGATTGCCATTAGCTTTTACGGCATAATGCACAACAAATGGAAATCCTGAGATTTCTTTCTGTATTGTACCTATTGTGTTTCGCAACAAACTGAGGTCATAACAATAGTATGGGGTAGATAAATCGACGATGTTATCTAAAAAATTATGGTACATGGGACAAAAGATTATTTTGTGTTTCTTGTGATATTTTTGCAAAGTTAAACATAATATTTAAAAAACCAATTTTTTTCTTCACATTTTTCACTGATATAAAACTTTTTAGTAATTTCGTGGACTTAACTAACGAAAAACAATGACAACTCGAGAAGCAAAATTGCACCTTCGCAGCAAGCTATCCCACCTTTATCCTACCCAGGAGGTGGAAAGCATCACGCGAATAATATTTGAGGAAGTGCTACTGTGGCAACCTGTCGATATCGTGATGAGAGAAAATGAAGAATTGCCTGCTTTTTTCCCTGAAAAACTTAACGAAATTTGCGAACGCTTGCTCAGGAACGAACCCTTGCAGTATATCCTGGGAAAAGCCAGATTTCACGGCCACAGCTTCACTGTCACTCCCGCTGTGCTTATTCCTCGTCCCGAGACTGAGCAACTTGTTGACATGATAGTTGATCAAAATCAAGAAAGCGACTTGCAAGTGCTCGACATTGGAACTGGCAGTGGATGTATAGCAATTTCTCTTGCCAGAGCGCTAAAGTTTGCACAGGTCACAGCCTCCGACATAAGCCGTGATGCACTTGCTGTTGCTCAACTTAATGCAACAAACCTCAAGACACGTGTCAAATTTATTGAACAAGACATCCTAAACTGTCATGCTCCTATGGATGCTTGGGACATTATTGTGAGCAACCCACCATATATTACCGAGAGCGAAAAAGCAGCCATGGAGCCCAATGTGCTTGACTATGAGCCAGCCGGAGCGCTCTTTGTCCCCGACAACAATCCTATGCTCTACTACCGCCCTATCGCAGCCTATGCCGCTCGAGCTTTGAAAAACGGAGGACGACTTTATTTGGAAATCAACCGAGCTATGGGTGCACTCGTGAGCGATACGCTTGCTCAGGCAGGCTTGCGCAACATTCAAGTATACACCGACTTTAACGGAAACACACGTTTTGCCACCGCAATTAAAATCAATGACTAAATATCACACATAGAATGAAACAATTATCAATTATTGCAATAGCAATCATGGCTCTCACCATGACAAGCTGTAACGGAAATGGCACAACAAGCGCCAACAAAGCAACCAATGACAGTGTTAACGACACCACTGCCGTAACAAAAGACTCAACAACAGCAGCAAGTCCCGAGGTAGCCGATGAGCTCTCGAAAGCTGTGGCCGAAGAGCATGCCGATGCCGACGCACAATATTCCTATGACCCTTCGACCAACACCGTGAAAATAGTTAAGCAGGTTGAGGTCCCCGCCAACCAAGCCGAGGAAGATTTTGCCGAAGCAATTGTAGAGCACGAAGTGCCTGAGTTTATCAGCCAGTTCAAAAAGAGCACAAAACCTAGCGACACCACCATCAAGAGCAAAGGCGCAACCATCACCGTGAGCTATGTCAACAAAGCCACCGGTGAGGAAATAACCCAGTTTGACATCACCCCCGACGACCTGAAATAATTCACCCCCAAAGCTAGTGGATAAAAACGAATATTATGACTTGTGGCAACTGAGCGACGAAGTCGACAGTGTTGTGACAGCAGTCATGGGCGAGTGCAACGCATCAATTGTAATAGACAATGGCGTGGTTGTTCTACAGCTTGACAAGCACCTCGACGAGGAACAGGCCATGATGCTGTGTTCCCAATTCTACTCTCCTGCCACCTACGAAGGAGATGGCGACCAAGGCGCCATCTTCAATATTTATCCGCGTGAAACAGAATAAAAAACAATCATTTTCTTGTTTTTTGCAACAAAAACACCTATATTTGCCCTCAAATTATAACTTCACCATTTTTATAACTTTTAAATATTAAGAATTATGGTTTACAAGATTATCGACATTGAGGGCGTGGGCGATGTCTATGCCGAAAAACTTATTGCTGCTGGTATCAAAGACACCGATGCCATTCTCGAGAAATGCTGCAAGCCAGCTGGACGCAAGGCTTTGGAAGACGAAACTGGCATCAGTGGCAAACTTATCCTGAAATGGGCCAATCACGCCGACTTGATGCGCATCAATGGTGTGGGACCTCAATTCAGCGAGCTACTCGAGGCTTCGGGTGTTGACACTGTAAAAGAACTGAGAAATCGCGTTCCTGAGAATCTGCACAAGAAACTTGAGGAAGTAAACGAGGCCAAGAATCTCGTTAATCGCGTTCCCGCTCTCGTTGAGGTGGAGAAGATGATTGCTCAAGCCAAGGAGCTACCTCCAAAGATGGAGTACTAAGCATCTATTAATGACAACAAGACAACTATCTTAACTCATTACATGCATAGTTGCAATTAGAGCGTACCGCTCAAGCGGCACGCCCTAATTATGTGTATCTCACCTATGTAGTGAGGTTGAATATTGCTTTTTATTTGGCGGCACCTAGCAGCACATTATAAACTGCTGTGATATCGGCTGCTGTGATAATGCCATCGCCCGTTTGGTCGCCATTAACAACGTTGCTCTGATCATTGTTGAGCAAAACACTATAGAGAGCTGTAACATCGGCTGCAGTAACATTGCCATCACCGTTAACATCGCCAGGAACAGGGGTGTCGCCACCACCAGCAGGAACAGTGTAGAGCAGCTTGCCTGCGAGGTTGTAAACGCCACCAGCCACATACTCAAGATCGGCAGTCTGAGTGGTGCCATTGTTGAAGATGATGCCTGTTGGGCTGTCGCCTTCCACGATGTCAGGACCTATCCATTGGTAAACTGGGTTGCCATCGGTGGTGTTGCCAATCAAGGTGATAGGGTCACCTGGCCAAGTTCCGCTTGTAGTGAAGTTTGTGCTAGTAACACTGTTCCAAGCCCACACGTTGCACTTAGTCCAGCTGAGTGGAGCAATGAAGTAAGCAAATTCCTTACCCTCAACAAATACTACGCCAGCAGGTAGAGTGTTGATGTCGAAACCAGTGTCGGTAATATAGGTGCTAGTTACATCTTCAAAATCGCCCTCTTCGGGGTCGAAGGTGTAGAAAGCAGTGCCTGTGACACCACGGATGTCGGCGGTTTGAACGAAAGGCTCCTCGCCATCGATTCCACCATCGTTGAAGATGATGTTGATAGCATCCTCCTCAAAAGTCTGGGTATACCAAACCAAGCCATCAACGGTGACATAGGTTTGAGTGGCATCCATCAGAGTGCCAGGCCATGCGCCATTGAGAGCAGTGCCAGCGCCATCCCACACATAGAGATATGGAGGCTCACCCGTGCTGGTGCGCACGTTAACAGTTACAGTAGCGTTAGCAGTAATTGCTAAGCAAGCGAGAGAAATGAGTAAAGTAGTGATTTTCTTCATTTAGCAAATACAAATTTTACGGTTAATAATCCAGTTAATTATGACGTGACTTGCAAAAATAATATAAAGTGGATGAAAAGTCAAGTTTTCACCCACTTTTTTTCTAATTGCCTAATAATATGCTGTATATAGCTGTTACATCGGCTGCTGTGACCACACCGTCGCCAGTGACATCGGCGTTGAAACTATAGGTATTGTCGGTACCGAGCAGCACGTTGTAAATCTCGGTGATGTCGGCCGCAGTGACTGCCCCATCAAGGTTCACATCGCCAGCGGGGAATGTCACGATACCGTTCACGTTGTAGTAAGCACCGTTAACAAAAGCGAAGTCGGCGGTCTGCGGACTACCGTGATTGCTGAAGATGATACCAGTTGGGATGTCGTCGCCCACAGTGCCACCGTCCCACTCCCAGATGTCGAGACCGTTGTATAGTTTATTGCCCACTAGGTTGCAGACTTGTCCAGGCCATGTGCCACCAGTGTAATTTTGGTTGCCAAGTTGAGCATTCCATGCCCAGCAATAGATGGTATTTGTCCATGTGGCGGGAGCGATGAAGAATGCATGCAGTTTCTGCGCTTGGCTCGAACGCACCTTGTAGGTGCGAGTAATCGTATTCTTCACCTCGCCATTATGCAGCACGCCTGCGCGCAAAGTGGTGGTTTGGTTGAAGGTGAGAGTCACACTGCCGGTTGCACGTGGGCTCGATGCTGATGGTGCAGAGCCATCGGTGGTGTAGACGATGGTAGCGTTGTTGAATGAAGCGGTGACAGTCACTGTCACTTGGTCGATATACTCACCACTTTCCTTGTCTACACTAAGCGTTGCCACACTTGGGTCAACAGGCTCTTGCTCAGTGACAGTGTGATCATACACACCATCAATATAGTAACCGTGATTCACATAATTGAGGTTGGCAGTCTGGTTGCTTCCACTTTGGCTGAAAATGAGCCCTGTTGGCATATTATTGGCAGGATATTCACCGTCGTAGGTCCACTTGAAGATAAGGCGGTTGCCGTCCTCGGTTTTACCCATCAATTTAGCGTTTTGACCTGGCCAACTGCCGCCAGTGAAATTGGTGCTACTGTTCCACACCCACAATGTGATGAAAGTATTGCTAGCCGAGGTCTCATAGAAGACGCTCAACTCGTCATCGCTGATGGTAGGAGTATAAATTTCGAGGTTATCGATGTCGACACCGCCACCACTGCTACCGCCACCACTCACATAATCGGTGTTTGGGTCGCCCTCCTCCTCGGTGCCGTCATAACTAAGCTGCGTGGGAGTAACCTTATTGGTGGTAAAAAGATATGGCCCGTCATCACCCACCTTGCCAGGTCCGTTGAGCACATAAATGCGCATATTTCCCTTTCCGCTGAACGATGGAGTGGTCAATGTGCCATTGGTCACAGTGATTGTGTTGCCTGTCACCACATCAGTGTAGGTTCCATTAAGGACATTGGTAAAAGTGGCGCCAGCGTTAAGAGCGATAAGGGCGTAGCTGTCGATGTCGCCATTGGTATAACGGCGCTTGAAAGCATAACCGCCGCTCGATGAGCAGCCGCTCTTACTATACTGCCCTTTGCGTAATGCAGGCACAGCTGCACGTATCTTGTTAAGGCGTTGCAGGTGCTTCACGAGTGGACGGCTAAGCGTTGCCGCAACATTGCCAGTGGCACTACTGTATTCGCCGAAATCGGTGGTTGTGACATCGCCCTTGAGGTATCCGCCATAGTAGGCACGTCCGCTGTTCTTAAGGGTAATATTGGTGCCCTCATCGATGCGCACGCCCTTGCGGAACTCAATTTCACCACCCTGGAAAAGGCAAGGAATGCCACGCATGGTGAACATGAGCGACAGGTTCTCGGCCCACTGGTCGGTGCCACCGTTGAATCGGTTAAAGCTGTCGGGGCCATAGTCGTGGCTCTCCACGTAGTTGACATTGAAAGTTGCATCGTTATAGAGGTTATCCTTGTCGAGCACGCCCCACACACGTCCTGCATTCTGGAAATTCCAGTGCACGGTGAAGTCAATCACGTTTAGCCCGCTAGCGTTGCTGTAGTCGGGATTGTGGTAGTTGTTATAGTCGAGCAATGCATTGTTGCTGCGGGGCTGAGCGCTCTCGCTCAGGTTAGCGTTGTGCTCGGAGAGACACAATTTCTGATTGTCAAGAGTAACGGGGTCGGTACTTTCATACACCTCTACCCCATCCCAATAACTGGGGTCATTATTCCACTGGCTCAAAAGTGACGCATCGCTCTGCCAAGTGTAGAAATAAGGCGAAAGTGAAGGCTGGCCACGATAGGTAACATCGCTAAAACGAGCGCACACCTCGGCAAACATATAGAACGGGCATTCGTTCAAGCGTTTGCTCTTGTACTGCTCACCCAGTGCCTTGAAAGCTGGCACAAAGGCTGCATTAAATGAGAGTCGTGAAATGTGGCCGCCAGTATCAATCCTAAAACCGTCGACACCCATCTTGATGAACTCACCATAGCAATCAATGAGATAACTATAGGTCTGCGGATTCTCGGTATTGAGATCCACACAGTCTCCAGCTATCTGCGCCCACCAACGGTTTGGCTCGTCCCAGTTGAAGTTGCCGTAATGATGCCACAGGTTGTGAGTGTCGTGGTTGACGCCATCGGTGTTCTTCATCTTGGTGAGGCGGTCACTATACTGTGCGCTACCGCCCAAGTTACTATAGTTGTCCTGTAACAAGCCGCCCTGCGAGATTGTGAATGGCACCATGCACTGGCTCATGTCGCTTTGAGGCACGTTATAGTCGCGATTAAAAAGCTTACAAAGGTGTTCCTCGCCAAAGTTTCCAGTGTGATTAATCACTATGTCAAGTATAACCTTCATGCCACGAGCATGTGCGGCATCTATGAGGTCCTGGAACTTCACGTCTTCACTCTCAAGACGCCTATCCACCTTGCTCATGTCCATAGCATGATAGCCATGATAGTCATACCCCGATGCATTTTGAACTATGGGAGTTACCCATATTGCGGTAAAGCCCAATGCCTTGATATAATCGAGTTTTTCAATTAATCCTTTGAAATCGCCGCGCCACTCAGGATCCTGATTGGCCACGTTGCCGGCATGGTTTCCATCCCAGCAATAGGTGTTGTTACTTTGGTCTCCATCATAAAAACGGGTGGTCATCGCAAAGTAAATGGTCTCGTCACGAAAGTCGGTTCTACCGCCTTCAAAGTTGGTCGAAGCCCAGCTCATTACTGTGGCAAGCACCAAAACACCCACAGCAAGCAGTCTTTTTGTAAATGGTTTAGATTTCATATTTTGAGTTAATTATTGCAAGCAAAATTATAAAAAACTCGCTAATTTTGAAACTAGTGATTGGCACTATTAAACAAATAAAAGTGCAAACGTTTGCGTTTCACCATGCACGACTATTATCATATTTCCTCATAACAACCTAAAGGTTGAAAAATCATCTTAGCATCCAACAAAAAAGAATTCTTCATTGCCATAAAAAGCATTACCAATTCTAGTAAGGGGCAAGAATAAATGGGAAAAACACGCATTTCGGCTATAAAAAACAATATTTTTACTGATTTTTGTATTTTTATTAGGTCATTATTTTTTTTTATTATAACTTTGCAAAAAAGATTTACCCGCTATTTAAAATTTCAAACAAAAACAACATTAACAACCTAAACAAAAGTGTAATGAAGAATAAAAAAGAACGCCTACAACTTATCTTGAGCCTAGTTAAGAAGAATAGCATCGGTAGCCAAAACGAACTAGCCCAACTTCTCAAAGAGAATGGATGTGAAGTGACACAAGCCACGCTCTCAAGGGATTTGAAATCGATGAAAATTACAAAAGTTGCTACCAACGACGGTGGATACATGTATATTATCCCCGACAGTAACAAGCTTCAGGACAGCATGTTAATGAGTGGCCGCAATAGCATGACTGCTCATCAGCAAGTGGGATTCATCTCAATCAAACTCTCAGGCAACATTGCAGTAATCAAGACTCGCAACGGTTATGCCGCTGGACTTGCTTATGACATCGACATGAGCCACTCAGAAGAAGTGCTGGGCACAATTGCAGGAGCCGATACTGTGTTTGCCATCATGAATGAGGAAGTATCGCACGAAGAAGCTTTAAAGTTTTTTGCACGATTTATCCCTATTGACAAATCTCATTATTGATTTTTCTCATTCTTAACGATATACTATGATAAACGTTGGCATTTTAGGTGGCGAGACAATAGGGGCTGGAGAACTTCTCCGACTCCTAATCAACCACCCCGACTCGTGCATCAAATGGGTAGCGTCCGACACCATGACAGGCCCAGTGGCAAACTTCCACAAAGGGCTTACAGGAGAGTGCGACTTTGTTTTCTCCTCTCCCAACAAGGACGATTTGGACCTCGTCTTCTGCTGCAATAAGTCGTGGGCAGATTGGTGCCTATATGCAAGAGCCAAAAATCACGAACTCAGAGTTATAGACCTCACCCGCTCCATCAAAACCGATGAAGGCGAGATGTATGGACTATGCGAAATCAACCGCAAGTTCATGGTCCACGACTGCTATGATATCGTGACATTGCCAACACCCGAAGCTATGGTGAGTCTGCTTGCCATTATTCCAATGGCCAAGAACCAGATGCTTAACGGCGACATCGAGATAAAACTAGAAGCTGGCAACCTGTGTGGACCGGTTGATAGTGCCACTTTGTGCCGAGAAATCAGCACTGTCATTAAAGCATTGCAGCCAAACTTCAACAGCAATATAAAGATAATGACAAGCACTTCAGGTCCTATCCCACGCGGTATCACCTCCACTGTAACCATGCCATGCTCTCTCGACTCATCAACCATCAAGCAGCTTTTCATCGAGTACTACGATGACCACAACTTCACCTTTGTGAGTGATATCGACATCGACACATCTCATGTAGTTAACACCAACAAATGCCTAATCAACATTAGCGCCAACAACAACGAGCTACATGTGACTAGTGCTGCCGACATTTTACTCAAGGGCGAGGCAGGAAACGCAGTACATGCCATGAACCTGCTCTTTGGACTACACGAGCGCACAGGGCTTGCATTAAAAGCACAAGTATATTAATTACACACTACCAATAACGACAAAACTATTAAAGACCATGTCAGTAAACAAAGTAATCTTATTAGGAAATGTGGGACGCGACCCCGAGGTGAGATATCCCTCACAAGGGCAAGCTGTAGCATCATTCCCACTAGCAACAAGCGACCGTGGATACACAACATCGGCTGGTGTGCAAGTACCCGAAAGAACCGAATGGCACAACCTAGTAATGTGGGGACGCAATGCCGAAGTCGCCGAGAAATACATTCGCAAGGGATCAAGACTCTATGTCGAGGGAAGGCTTAGAACAAGAACCTATGAAGACCGAAACAAAATTAAAAGATACATCACCGAGGTGATTGTTGAGTCATTTGAAATGCTTGGAGGTGGACAACGAGCCAACGACACTCAACAGGGTCAACAGCAAGTTCAACAACCACAACCCGAACAGCAAGAACAGAACAACACATCAAGTGAAGGAGATGTTCTTCCATTCTAATTTTAACTCGAAGATAAGGTTTTAGCACTTGCAAATCCCCTTTTTCAAGAAAAAAACTACAAAATAATTTAAAAATATTTGTCAGTTTAAAAAAAAGCAGTACCTTTGCATCGCTTTTACGGAGATTCGCTAGCTCAGTTGGTAGAGCACAGCACTTTTAATGCTGGGGTCTTGGGTTCGAGCCCCAAGCGGATCACCTTCTAAATCAGCCAATCAGTTAATAATTAGCTCGTTGGCTGATTTTTATTTTGAACAATCCCCATATAAATCCCCATATCGGGAAAGGTTTATAAATGTCACATTACCCAAGCTAAGCACATCAACATTATTTAACTAAAAAAGAAATATACTTTTGCGCACACTTAAATCCATTTTTACAAACCAATTCTGTTTTTTTGATACGTTTTGTTAGTAACTTTTATTTACCGAACTCGTTGTTGTTCAAAACTTATTGTAACTTTGCAATCATTTAGTAGCAACCCAAATCTTTAAATTTATTTCTATGAATTACAATGCAACAAAACAGTATGGCTCGATGGTTAAGGAGATGGCATCGCAAATAGCCCAAAGCAATAATATATATAATGTGTCAGCTGAGTTATATGAAGCGTATAATGAATCGCTTTATTTGATTTCACGATTATCATTAAAGGAATTGTATGACAATTATCCAAACAACCAAAAAGTCCTATCATTCGTTATTGATGAGTATGTGATAGACGACAAAGTAAGAGAAGTTTTCCTGACAAAGCTATTCCAAAATGATGATTTTGAGATTGAGTTCATAAAACGCGATATTGGTGGAGCCTATAATTTTCTTTGCTCCACCCAAACCCTACTCCAGGCTATAGCCATAACATCGCACCCCAGCCAGTACAAAGAAGGCCAGTTGACCACAGCACTTGAGAAAGTTATTAGGCCAGCCATCGAGCCATCAATAAAGAATGCAGAGAATTTTGGCTTTGCATTCAATAGTCTAGCAGCAAAAGATGCACTGAGAGCCGCAGAAGAACAAACAGAACAAGAAGAATTACAAAAAACAGATGAACCCAAACACAATAATCAAGAAGAGCTAAAGTCAATTAAGCCAAAATACATAATTGGAAACTTGCAACTGTTGATGAATGTATACAATTATCTCATCGAAACAGAAGTACTAGATAAAGAATACACATCTCCTCAAGATTTTATAAATGCCATAGAGAATGCTAACGTCAGTTCTATTTCTCCAAAATTGCAGGACAACTTTAAATGTACTTTGAACCAATTAAAAGAATGTATTAAATCAGAGAAGAGAAAATGGTTAAGAGAAATATGCTCTTCCATTAACTTAACCCCACAGCAAGCATCAAAAAATGGGACAAATTTAGGAAAATGGTATGAAGATTTACAGAAATTGGTATCAAAAAAGTCCAAATAATATAATCGCCTTATTCTGCCTTAAACTGCCTTAAATCGCCTTATAGATTCATTGTAACAAAATTACACACAACCCACTAAATACTAATTAATTACACAAAAATTTAATTTGTTGTTTTTTCGTCATTATTTCACATTTACCTTATAATTGCCTTATAAGGTAGGCAGTAACTTTGCAATGTCCGAATGATGAAAGACTGGCCAATGGTCAAACGGCCGAGAGCTGGAATTTGAAGGACAAAAGTTAACGAGGTATGACCGCCTCAATTAATTATTATTAAATCTAATACACAAATGTCAAAAGAATTTGTTTCAATTCAGAACCTTTTACTAAGTTCTGAGAATATGGTCCTCCAACTAAAGAAAGAGGATTTGAAAGAGTTTGCTAATCAGATCTTGCTTGGTGCAAAATCAATCGCAATGCTTGAGGCGGAGGCTGCCGCCACTAGTGATCAACTTTTGTCCATCGATGAAGCTGCAAAGTTGCTATCGGTGTCGAAGATGACCCTATACCGTTGGGACCAGAACGGCATCCTCAAGAAGGTAGAGATCGGTGGCAAGCGTCGCTACCGCCTGAGCGATATCGAGAAGCTTGTTGGATGCAAGATGTAAAGGGGATCTTTATTATGAAAAATGTAATTAAATCAGCAAGCACCGGCAAGCTCCGTCTCCATGAAGACGTTGAGCTACCCATCGATGAATTAATTAAGAAATTATGACTATGCACAACAATGGATTCACAAAAGTTCCGAACGCTATTATCCGTTCGTCAGTACTTAACATCGCTGAAAAAGCAGTATGGTGCTACATAGCTTCCATGCCTGACGGGTATAGGTATTCTGTGCGTTCTGCTTGTATGACGCTACACATCGGCGATAAAACTTGGCGTCGAGCCATAATCAAACTTGAGAAATTAGGTTTGATATCCGTAAGGCATATGCTAGGGATGAAGACGGTCTATGAAGCCTCGAAAAATGCTCTTGGGTGGAACTTGACCCATAGTCAAATGACAAGAGGTTCAAATGACACCTCGAGTCAATTAACCAGCGGTTCAAACGACAGCTCTGGTCAATTAACCGCACCACCCCGAGTCAATGGGCAGCAGGTTACACATATTAATAATAAAGAACTATTAAATAACAACGTCGACGACGATACCTGTGCACACATAAGAGAAAAGTTTGAACATGAAGTGATGATTGACGAAAACATTGAGCTCGCATGTAAGAGTTGCGGCATAACAAAGGCACAATACATGGAACTCGCTGTTGCAATTATCGCAGAATGGAAATTCAAGGATCTTCCAGATAGTGAGTGGACAAAGAACCACTTCATATCTGTGCTTCGATACAAAGTTAAAAATCAAAAATATTTTAAAAATGAAGAAAATTCAAGAAATCATGCAACAAGCAACCCGCTTGCAAATGCAACCATTCATACAGCCCATATCGGTTGATTTGACCAAAGAAATGGCCTACTTCCGAGCAGCTTTTCTTAAGGTCGAACCTCGTTTCGACCCGAAATTAACTGACAAGGACATCTTAAACTCCATTTTTGCCTGGGTGTGGAAACTCGATAAGTACAACAAGCTCAAGTTAGATTACAACAAAGGCTTTTGCTTTTATGGAGATTTGGGCTTAGGCAAGAGTATGATACTGAAAGCCTTACGGAACTACCGGAATGGTCTGGTTTCTCGAAACGAGAGCAAGAGGGAAGATTTCCGTATGAAGGGAACCTGGCTGAAGTCTGCAAGTGAATTGGCGAACATCTTTTCAGCTGATGGGCAGTCAGCACTAATACAGTGCACATCTGATGAGATAAACCTTATCATCGATGAGTTGGGGAGAGAGCCTAGGCCAGCAAAGTATTTCGGAACAGAACTGAATGTCATCCAGTTTGTACTTCAGTTGCGCTATGATCACAGGCGTGATAGCGTCACCCACATAACAACAAACCTAAAGCCCGAAGACATTGCACAATATTATGGTGAATATATCGCAGATCGTTGTTGGGAGATGTTCAACTTTATCGAGTTCAAAGGCGCTAGTCTCCGATCAAAAACATTCTAACCTGTAACCCATTGTCATCGGCACCTTCATCCACTTCTGTAAGCGGTACGGTATATGGTGATACTATTTCGTAGAGAAATGTGACAAATGTTTTATGAAGTTCCGTTGTGGCTCTCGGGCGACAGCGGAGCTTTTGTTATATGGTCATAGCTAATGATAGACGTGAATCTTGTAAGAGCGAGATTTCGCCAAATTTGTTATTTGGTGAGAAGTATCAGCCGAATAAAGATATTATTTCTTAATCCATCAAACGAATTCATTTCTGTGTGAGACGGAATTTAAGATGACTTTTGTTTTCAATTTGTGCCATTTGAGAAAAACAGTCGAAAAAATTAACAATTTGATGGGGTCTGAAAACAGCGTGAAAAACCTGTATTCATCGGCATTCTTACGGAGAAATACCATGTTAATTTTTCCAAATTGTTCAATTTGTTCGGGATTGAAAAAGTTAGAAGGCTGATTATCAGCCTAAAAGGGGGTGAAAAGGGGAATTTTCCCCTTTCTTTGTCTGTCAAGACCCCCCGACCGCCCTACGGAGCGTGTCCGCAAAACCTTGTTTTCCGTTTGCGGAATATGCAAGGCGAGCAAGGCGATTGTGCGGTAAAATCGCTGACGTGCGTGAGAGAACCGCGACGCAGGAGTCGGTTTCGCTCACGCGTGTCAGCACCGCTTTCAGCCAGAAATCGTGTCAAACTTGTTTGACTTGATTTCGGCATCAGTAACAAGTGCAGGCGATACTATTCTTCATCCGCATCTAACGCCGATGTGCACGATGGGCGGTGAATTGGGTGACGTGGAGTGCCGATAATTGAGACGGAATGACTGTTGGTAGATAAAAATGCTGCTTCTATTTTGCTATTTCACAACATTTTACTACCTTTGCATCATAATACATTCCTTTTTAGTTGTCTGCGTCCTTCGTCGAGAGACGGTGGCGCAGATTTTTTATCCTCACGGCCCATTCGTGAAGGCGCAACGGCATCCCATCTCCCACACTGTCATATCATCATTGCACACATCAATCACATGTCATACATCATTTATATACTCTCTATGCCATTGCTGCCGTCATGATGATTAGAGCCACCTCCGAGCATCGGGGACGATGGCATAACGACAGCGTAGGTACATAAGCGTGGAGGGCTTGAGTGTGCGATTAGTGTCGCCCTCGTGGCTGGGTGGCATGCTGTGACACATGGCCTCGGCCAAGCGTAGCAAGTGAGGCGACCCATGCCGATACCCGACGCTGACGCAGGAAGCTCGGGTGTCGGTATGGAAAGGGCGCCCCACCTGCGCAGCGATTGTGCCACAGCGTGTCAAGCTTGGAGTGAGCTAAGGCGGTGAGACGTAGCGGAGCAAGTGAAGCGACCGGGTGCGAGACCAAACGCTGACGCAGGAAGCTTTGGTCTCCGCACGGAAAGGGAGCCCCACGGCTTTAGCGTAGTCTTCTCTGCCGTGCGAACTCGGAGCGTCCCAGCCATGAGGAAAGAGCGACACGTGCCCCTGGGTGGCGCATCTCGCAACGGAGTGGAGAGTTGCGCCATGGCAAGGGGGCAGCACTTTCAAGACCTCTGTAAGCGTTGGCCGCAGCGAGAGTGCCGCCATGTCCCGGATGCGTGTGGCGCTGCCGTGGCTTCCATCAGCTCACTCCGTCAGCCTTTGGCACATCCGGCACTCCCGCCACCCTGTCGAAGACCTAACCGACCATCGTGCACTGACTGCCGTCAGGCTCTACCAAACCGTGAGCGCAGCGAACACCTCTCTGCCGTGCAAGGGGCAAAGTAGTGGATGCTTGCGTGTGATGGCGACTGCCGTGCTGTAGAGCGCAGCGTCCGTCAGTGTAGCGATAAGTGAGTGTGCGTAGAGTGTCGCCCTCGCGGTGCGGTGGCACGCAGTAGCACATGACTTTAGTCAAGCTGTAAGCAAGTGGTGACCGCCATGGCGATACCCGACGCTGACGCAGGAAGCTCGGGTGTCGTTATGGCAACAGGTCAACACCTGCGCAGCGATTGTGCCACGCAGTGACAAGCTTGGAAGGAGTAAAGGAGGAAACCGTAGCGACAGCAAGTGTCGACCGCCATGGCGATACCCGATGCCGACGCAGGAGTGCTCGGGTGTCGTTATGGCAACAGGTCGGACACCTGCGTTAGCGTAGGATTCAGCCGTGCGACTTCGGAGCGTCCACACCACGAGGTAAAGAGCGACACGTCCTGATGACTGGCGCACACGCAGCGCAGCGGAGTTGCGGCAGGTCATGGGCAGCACTCTCACGACAGCGTAACCGACGGCGGAGGCAGGGCGGCGCCAGCACTATTGAGTAAGCATCCTGTGTGCCCATTGCACGGTGTTTTGAGGGAAGCGACTTGTCGCTATGAGGGGCGGGAATGAGGGCGTTTCGGCTTGCCGATGATCATAGCAATGCATAATTGCTGACGACACATTAAATAAGTCCGCAATTGGCTCATCAAGCTATGCGGACTACTAATATTTTTTGAAAACTACCTAAATTACTATAGAGCTAAACGAAATCCAAGAGCACGTCCACGTTCTGTAGGTTCAAAATAAGCTCGATCATTAACTTTACTTAATTGACTAGGACCTCCCCATCCACCTCCACGTCTTATGCGATATTTTCCTTTTTTAGGACCTTTTGGATCTTTTTTTGGTGAAGATTTATAATAATTCTCATCCCAATAATCGTTGCACCATTCAATAACATTGCCACTCATATCATAGATGCCTAACTCATTTGATTTTTTAGTAGCGACAGGCTGTGTTCCATATTTTTGGGAATCTTTTTTTGTAGTTGGAATGTTATCTATGCACCATGCCACACCATAAAAATCTTTGCTACCAGAGTATTCATGTCCTTGACTCTTGTTACCACCACGTGCAGCATACTCCCATTCTGCCTCGGTAGGCAGACGAAAGTTTTTTCCAGTCAACTGATTAAGTTTATTGATAAAAACCTGACAATCGTCCCAAGAGACGTGCTCAACTGGTCGTTGAAGATTTGTGCCATAATCGAATTCATGGCTTGATTCATAATCTGGATTACCTGTGCTGTTAAAGTAGCTCGGATTGAATCCCATAACAGCAATCCACAGTTCTTGTGTAACCTCAGTTTGACCAATATAAAAAGATGATATAGTAACCTCATGTGCTGGATTTTCCAATTCAAAATCCTTTGGATTTGCCACACAGGTGGGTTCTGGTAAAACTACAAAGACCTCTTCATTTGATCCCATTGTGTAGGTTCCTCCTTCAACATGAATCATCTTAAATGTTACACCGTTTACAGTAAAATCTTCGGAAGTTACTACTTGCTTGTTCTCATTTGCAGATTGAGCATGGCATGTTAATCCATACATTCCAAATGCCAAAATTAGAATAATATATAACTTGATTTTCATAATTAATTGTTTTTGTGGAGTCCAACTTCGCAAAGTAAAGGTTTTTTTCATTAAAAACCAAATATTTGCTTTTTTTTCGGTTTCCACCTGCCCATAGTCTCACTTCTTGCGGTTCCAATCAATCCTTCCGACTGGAAGGATTGATGAGAAATCACCAGCTCATCACTGTGTCGTAAATCATCTCCGACTTGTTGGTAAGATTAGCCTCAAACTTGACTGCAAGCAGCTGGACGATATGCTCGAGAGCGTCTTTGCAGTTGGTAGTGCATACGGGCTGATTCTCAAGCCATATCTCAGCTGAGCCGTTATTGATGTTGACATAGATGTTGTTTGGATCACTGTTAGCCTGATCTTGACTGATGTTGAAGAATTGCTGTACCATGATAGATGAATTTATGAAGTGAAACATAATTTTTACGTGCGATAAAGTGCACATGCAAGCCCACGAGGTGCGCAAGAATTTTGCCGAGAAATACTACCCGCAGGTGTGGAGATTTCTCAGCAAAACCCGGAGGGCTTGTCCTTGCGCAGTGGGCGATGTGCTAACTTTGCAAAGTAAAAATATGTTTCAGAAATTCATCGGTACGGCAATTCTATCAGTCAAGTTGGCGGTTAGTGTTCCACCATCCTTGTAACCGCTCAACATCAATAATGGCGATTTGGAGTAATCAAACAAGGACTGACAAATCTAAAAAGCGCAAAAAGTGAGATTTTGGAACATTTGCCGTAAATAAAAAGTGAGATTTTGGAATATTTACAGTAAATAAAATTTGAGATTTTGGAATTTTTGTTTAATTTTGCATTGACAAATATTAATATTATATGGCGATTACAAGAGTTTTTAAACGGAAAATATATGACCGCATGCTTCAGTGGAAGCAAGAGCGTGATGGCAAGACTGCCCTTCTTGTCAAAGGAGCACGGCGTGTCGGCAAATCTACAATAGTTGAAGAATTTGCCAAAAATGAATATGATTCATATATCCTAATTGACTTCTCAAGTGTGTCAGAAGAAGTCACGTCACTCTTTAATGACTTGATGAATCTTGATTATATCTTTTTGCGCTTACAAGCAATCTACAACGTTGTACTAATTGAACGTCGGTCGATAATCGTGTTTGATGAGGTCCAAAAATGTCCAATGGCCAGACAAGCCATAAAACACCTTGTCAAAGATCATCGCTATGATTATATAGAGACAGGCTCATTAATCAGCATCCGTAAGAACACTCAAAACATTATTATTCCTAGCGAGGAAACACGTATTGAGATGTTTCCAATGGATTATGAAGAATTTCTGTGGGCAACAGGAGACACAGCAACAATTTCACTGCTTCACCAGTTTTTTGACAAACAAATGCCACTTGGTCAGGCTTTGCGTAAGTGTATGCGTGATTTTCGGCTTTACATGCTTATAGGAGGAATGCCTCAAGCGGTGAATGAATATCTTGATACTAATAATCTCAGCAAGGTAGACACTGTCAAACGAGAGATAATTGAGTTATACTTTGATGACTTCCTCAAAATTGACCCATCAGGGAGAGCTTCGCAATTATTCAAGGCGATTCCTTCAGAACTAAGCAAAAATGCTTCCCGATACCAAGTTGGTAGTGTCCTCTCAGATAGCGAGCGAAAGAATATCTTAGAAGTACTTCGAGCAATGAAAGATAGTATGGTAATCAACTTCTCTTATCATGCGAATGATCCTAACGTTGGACTGTCTCTCAACAGTGATGAAGACCGATACAAGATGTTTGTAGGTGATACCGGTCTTTTTATAACTCTCGCTTTCTGGGACAAGGACATTACTGAAAATATAATCTATCAAAAGCTATTATCTGACAAGCTGTCGGCTAATCTCGGTTATGTATATGAAAACGTGGTAGCACAAGTGCTTGTGTCCACAGGTAATAGGCTTTTCTATCATGTTTGGCCCACAGAAAATGGGAAACACAACTATGAGGTTGACTTTTTGCTGTCTAGAGGCAGCAAATTATGGCCTATTGAAGTAAAATCGTCAGGTTATAATGCCCATGTATCTATCGATAATTTCTGTAAAAAATACTCTAGTCGTATCAGCAACCGATATCTCATCTACACAAAGGATTTCAAGAAGGATGGTGCAACAACTCTATTGCCAATTCCAATGACGATGTTTCTATAGTACTTGAGACTTGCTAAGCGGAATCCTCAGAAGCTTCTGGAGGAAGTGGTGGAACTTTGTAAGAATCTATAGCAAATAAAGTTAATCATTTTGAGATATCTCTGAGATAATATGTTTTTTAAAGTAGTCAGCCCATATATCTAACAAAAATAGATCACTCTTATTAATCATTGAAATTTGTTAATTGTATTATTATATGGTAATAAAATCAAATTCTGCAACATATAGAATACAGCGTGTGTTAGAATATAGTACTTTCTTTTCCAAAGAAGAACCTATTGATATTACAGCCACACTTAAATTATTTAGTCGAGATTCTCTTGTGAGAATGGCTACTATTGTGAGTCTTCATTTTGGAAACTATTATACTACAGATAAAGCAAGAAGCTTTTTTTCTCCTGAAAACATCAATTACAACACTTATATAGTTCCTCATTTTAATAAATATATAAAAGAGCATAATCTAGCACCTGATTCGTTAATACCTGTGTTTACATTTAGAACAGGATTGGAACTTTGGCGTAATGTTTTTGCAATACATGTTGAAGAATTTCAAAATACTGTAAAAAAAGAAGATTCCGAATTGTTATTGTTTAAGATATTGCTATCACTCAATGAGAAATTATTTTCTATTAAAGCTAATGGAAAATATCAATATGAATTAGATGAAATGCTGTTTTTAAATTATTATCTTACTAATGATCTTAACAATTACGATTTTCAGGCAATACTTCAACCTCAAATATTTTTTTTCAAAAGTTTAGTTGATTTTATACCAAATAATCCCACTTTAGTTAAAGCAGTAAAAATATTGCATGGAAATTGGGGAATCACATCATGGGAAGAGTATTTTGCGACTATTGTTTTTTTGGCGCATGAAACAGAAACCTATCGAAAAGAACAACAAATAGGATTACCAATATTAAATCTTCATAATGCCATAAATAATGATCAAACAGGATTATTATCACCTTCACTTATTCGGCATCTGTGTATTGATGAAAATGAATATATTCCATATGATTATCTAGTTGATAACACAATTGAAATGAATATAGACTATAGAATATTCAGATCGAAACCATTGGTGAAACTCAAAGAGAAAGAAGAATATGTAGTTATCAATATACAATTATTGTGTGAACGCCTTTTTAATAGCCTATATTTTGATTTTTTACCATTAATTAATGGAAGAAAAAATAGTGTTGGCCATCTTGATTACAATAAATACTTTATTGAGCACCGCATTTTTCGTAGTACAATGTATAGTTGTATTCAATCAAATATTTTTACGTTCCCTACATATAATGATTATACAGATGTAGAAGAGAGAAAAGAACCTGATTTTTATATAAGATACCCTAATAGTGATATAATAATTATAGAGTGTAAGGCAATAAAGATGAATGGCAGCATTCGTGATGAAGGAGACTATTATAGGTTACTAGATGAATTGCGTGAGAAAATAGTGTTAAAAACGCGCGAACTAGACAAATCAAGAAGACCCAAAAAAGGCTATCCTGAGCCAATTGGACTTGGACAATTAATTGAGCATATAGACTCAATAGAGTCAGACTCTTTTAAGTGGGATGATAAAATACCAGATGCTGTGGCATATTATCCGATAATTGTTTTTGAAGACGTTAGATATTTCCAACCAGGGTTTCTTTCAATTCTTAATCGTTGGTTTTATGAGTTAATAGAGTCTAAAAATGAAATAAAACTAAGTGAAATATCAATAATGCCTGTGATGGCTGTTTCTATAAATACTCTTTTTCTTTACAATGAATATCTTAAAAAGAATGGATTGAATCGAATAGTAAATAAATATGTCAAAGATTATTGTCATTATGATATCAAAACGGGAAAGTATCATATACCAGTTGATGCTAATTTTGATGCCTACTTGCGAAGAATGCCATATAGAAAACAAAACATAATGGAAAATTGGTTAAGAAAGGCAAAAAACAAAACTTATAAATAATAGTTATAGTAAAACAAACAATTGACCATATAAATTAACTTATTCCAGACTTCGCCATTGAATAAATCGAAAGGTATGAGGCGTTTAAAAGGGGGAGTTAGGTGCTATTATTGTGATTTCAAACAAACGGAAAACAATAATGGTAATGATTTCGGCCATTTATAGCAATTAGTCAACGATCATTTTCAGCAATTTGATTGAGTTTACAAAACGATAGTAGCTGAGACATAGACAATAATTGTGATTTTAGAATATCTCCAGCATTTTTAATAATAGAAGATATTTCTCGTTTTTTCAGAAAAACATATGTCATTGTATATACGAAAACAGCACATAAATGTAAAAATAACATATATAATATGGCTATCAATTTGTTATAAAAAGCCTTAAATACACATGTCTGTATTATAAATGGACTCATGGGATCCGATAAGATTTCGTGAGTTTCTGTTCGGTGAGCTGACCTTTTCATGCGTGAGCATCGTTCTTTATTAATCGTTACCATTGTTCTTCGGTCTCCCTGCGACAAAAAAGAACTCACGGATCCCATTGGGTAGCCGTGAGTTGCCATGCGTCATTGTAGAGAAGCGAGCGAACCTGTGCGGGTTCGCTCGCGCGATTTTCTCACTTTCGGAATTTCTCCTTGTTGCGTGTCGTGAGTTCAAGAAGGCAGTAGCTGCCCATCATCGCCAGTTCTCGGTACTGGTCACACTGCGCCATCCACTCTATAGTGTCGGTTCCAGCTGGTCTATAGTCCTGCACTATCAGGGCGGCCTCCACTGCCAGGCTCTGCAGTCTCTCCAGGTCTCGGTCGGTCATCTTGTGGTAAATCATAGTTTCGGTTTCTTTGAGAGGTGGGCGAACCTTCGCCCACCTCGGGGTTAATTACTCGTTAAAACTCTCTTGCCATCGTTGCACGGGTCTAGGGATGTAGGACCACTGCAAAATAACTGCATCCTTGAAGACAGCCTTCAGCTCCACTCCGTTAGCGTACTCCCATCCTCGGTGAAGATGGTATTGCAGTACGAGAGTACTGCGGTAGCCGTTGTCCTCGATGACTGCGATAACCTCGTGGCTTGTCTCGATGCCTAGATGGGTCAGACTGCACTCGGGCAGCATGCTGCCATCCTTCCACTCAAAATCATTGATTTGTA